>Ga0160447_100119_pt1 | contig 56355 bp, 46 predicted proteins | sample HID1973K_E1MG_FD_108222 | JGI IMG/M metagenome (GOLD analysis project Ga0160447, IMG submission 108222) | Enriched mosquito-associated microbial communities from UW Madison campus, WI, USA - HID1973K_E1 MG | ecosystem: Host-associated > Arthropoda: Insects > Digestive system > Unclassified ...
ACTGGACCTGTCCCGAATGCGGAGCCCGCAAGGAAGATTTCGAGATGGTTCAGATCTGATCTTGTCGTTCTGCCGCGCCGCATGACTCGCGTCATGCGGCGCGCGTTTTTTGCGGACCGCGTTTGGCTGCGGCGAGGCGGGAACGCGCATGGGCAGCCGCCGTGCGGCGTGCCCGATTGGTCAGATTTTGCAGCGTAAGGCGAGTTTGTTGCGGCGGCTCCGGCGTCGCGTAGTGTTGGCGAACGAGGTGCGAAATGCCTTGGTGCGTACGTTCGATTTCCGCACCGGCCCGTTAAGGCATACGCTTGAATGGCGCGCGGCGATCTCCGTCACCGCCTGTCGATGATGCATTTCAACCGCGTGCGACGGTGGCTTTCGATCGCCGCGCCGCGAACCGGTTTGTGAGCGCTTGTTATGACTTCTCGTCCCGATCTGCCCGTTCCGTTCGAAGCTCTGCCCAATCCGCGCGGCGGATCGGTGCGACTTGCCGAAATGGCGTTGACCGACGCGCTGCACGCGTTCCAGCGCCAGGGCGAAACCGGAGCCGCGTTGAAACGCGCCATCGCCGCGCTGCATTCGGCGGGATGGCTGCCCGCGCAGCGCTTCGCCGAGGCGCTCGCGCTGGTCGCGCCGCTCGGCGAGGAGTCGGACGCAAGTCATGCGCGCGTCGCCGATGCGCTCGCGGCATTTCGCGCGGCGGTCGAGCGCCGCAACTTGCGCGAACTCTCGTGCTCGACGGCGCTCTTCGAACACTATCGCGGCTTGCATGCGCTGCTGGCGGCGCACACGCGCGTCGCGCCGGTTTCCTACGACGACCTCGCGCTCGCGGGCCGCGCCATTGCGCCGGCGACGCTGCGCGGCATCGCACCCGAGCGGCTCGCGCGCGTGCGGGCGCATTACGAGGAAACGCTGCTCAAGCTCCTGCGCGGCCCGGCCGAGGAATCTGCCGATGCCTTCGCACGCCTCGACACCTGTCTCGACGAACTTCGCGGCGCCGATCCCTACGACTTCTGGCGGCTCGCGTCTTCGACGGTGCGGGCGCTGCGTGAACGCGCGCAGCGCAACGGCGGCGAACTCGACCACATCGCCGATGCGAAACGCCTCTACGCGCGCTTCAACCTCGTGCTGGCCGATCAGGCGCATGCGCTGACGTACGCGCCGCGCTCGCTGGTGCGCGCAACACTTGCGCTTTTGTGGCGCGATTTCGCGCTGTACGGCGCGACCTCCGAAGATGCCGAGCACGTCGACGTGCTGCGCGACTACGGCCTGACCGTGGCGTGGCATGTCGCGGCAACGCAGGCATCGGAAGCGGCGTGGGAAGAGGGCGCGGCGCAGGCGGGCGAAGAAGCCTCGCGCGACGCCGCAACGCGCGACCTCGGCGTGCTGCGCGTGAACGCGGCTGCCTACGAAGACTTTCTGCAGAGCGCGGAAACGTCGATCGACGCGCTGGTCGAGCGTGGCACGCAGGCGAACGAAACCGGCATGGTCGACGAAGCGGCGGCGTTGTCCGCCGCGAATGCGTCGCACCGGCTCGGGGCGGCGGCGTGCGCGCTGGGGCTCGGACACGTCGCGCTGCTCGCGGACACGCTCGGTCTCGCGTGGCGGCGCGTCGCGCATCACGGCGAACCGCATGCCGACGGCGCGGAGGGCGCGACGCGCGGCATCGACGCCACCGTGCCCGAACGCTCCGCGCAAATGCTGCGCTCGATGCTGCATCAGGCGGCGGCCGGCATTGCGCCTTCCGAAGGACGCGGATCGATTGTCGCGCTCACCGCGATGATCGAAAAGCCGGCGCCGGTCACGCGTTAATCGTCCTCGGGCGGCGCGGCGTGCTTCGCGCCGGGCTTGCGCACGACGTCATACCGCGCGAGGGTGCGCTTTCTGGCGGCGTCATGATCGACGACCGGTTGCGGATACTCCGCGCCGAGCGAAATTTTCGCGGCCTTGAGCGCGTCCGGTTTCGCGAGCCACGGCGCGTGAATATCGCGATCGGACAAAGCCGCGATCTCCGGCACGTAATGCCGGATGAACTTCCCGGCCGAATCGAATTTTCGCGACTGCGTGACCGGATTGAAGATGCGGAAGTAAGGCTGCGCGTCGCAACCGCTCGACGCGGCCCATTGCCAGCCGCCGTTGTTGTTCGACAGCTCGAAGTCGTTCAGGAGCGCTTCGAAATAGGCCTCGCCGCGCCGCCAGTCGATGCCGAGATCCTTCGTCAGAAAACTCGCCACGACCATGCGCAGCCGGTTGTGCATGTAGCCGGACGCGTTGATCTGCCGCATCGCCGCATCGACGAGCGGATAGCCCGTTTGCCCCGCGCACCACGCGGCGAAGTTCGCGTCGGCCGCGTGGCCGGTCTCCCAGCGGATGCGGTCGTACTCCGGCTTGAACGCGCGATGATCTCCGGCCATGCCGACGTGCGGAAAATGGTGCAGCACGGAGAAATAGAACTCCCGCCAGATCAGCTCGCCGAGCCAGGCCTCCGCGCCCTTGTCGCCGTGGCGCTGCGTGTCGTGCGCGGTGCGGGCGAGCGCGCGGATCGACATCGTGCCGTGCCGCAGATGCACGCCGAGATAGCTCGGGCCTTTCAGCGCGGGGAAATCGCGCGTGCGGCCGTAATCGGTCATGCGGTCGCGGAAATCGTCGAAGAGTTCGTACGCGCCGCTCGCGCCCGCCGGAAACGCGGGGCCGTGGGCATCGGCAAAACCGAGCGCGGCGAGCGAAGGCATCGCGTGCTTCACGCCCGCAGGCGGTTTCGCGAGCGCGTCCAGGTGATCTTCGGATGCGTACGGCTTCAGCGCGTCCGGCGTGAGCGTCTGGAGCCATTTGCGCTTGTACGGCGTGAAGACGGTATAAGGCTTGTCCGCGCCTGTCATCACATCGTCATGATCGAAGACGGCCTGATCCCTGAAACTGAAAAACGCGATGTCCAGGCTCGCGAGCTTGCCCGCGACGGCTTCGTCGCGCACTTTGGCCGCCGGCTCGTAATCCCGATTGGCGAACACGGCGTTCGCGCCGCATTCCCGCGCGAGCGCCGGAATATCGTGAACCGGATGACCGTGCCGCACGATCAGCGCGCCGCCCGCCTCGCGCAGCGTGCGATCCAGCTCGACGACGCTCGCATGGATGAACGGCACGCGGCGGTCATTTTTATCGAGCGGCGAGAGAATCTCGCGATCGAAAACGAAGGCGCACAGCACCCGACGGCACCGCGTAAGCGCGTGATAGAGTGCAGCATTGTCTGCCGCGCGAAGGTCCCGCCGAAACCACACCAGACCCACATCAAAGTCGGCCATCTCGCAGCGCCTTTGTTAAAATTCTGAATTATGTCCAAGACTTCCGATCGCATCAATTTGACGAATCAGTTCCTGATTGCCATGCCGAGCATGGTGGATCCGACGTTTTCAGGAACGGTGGTCTATCTTTGCGATCACACCGAGAAGGGCGCGCTCGGCCTCGTCATCAATCGGCCGACCGACATCGATCTCCAGTCGCTATTCAATCGCATCGATCTCAAGCTCGAGATCGAACCGCTCGTCCATTTGCCCGTCTACTTCGGCGGTCCGGTGCAGACCGAGCGCGGCTTCGTGCTGCACGAAGCGGGCGAGGGCGAGCCGTACAGTTCGTCGATGAGCGTGCCCGGCGGCCTCGCGATGACCACCTCGAAGGACGTGCTCGAGGCAGTCGCGAGCGGCAAGGGCCCCGAGCGCTTTCTGCTCACGCTGGGTCACGCCGGCTGGGGCGCGGGCCAGCTCGAAGACGAACTCGCGAAGAACGGCTGGCTCACGGTGGAAGCCGATCCGCGCATCATCTTCGACGTGCCCGCCGAAGACCGCCTCGAAGCGGCGCTCTCGCTGCTCGGCGTGTCGCGCTCGATGTTGTCCGGCGAAGCAGGGCACGCATGAGCCGCGAAGCCACGCTGCTGGCATTCGATTACGGCGAGAAACGCATTGGTGTCGCCGTCGGCAATACGCTCACGAAGAACGCGCGTGCGCTCGCCACCCTGGAAAACCGCAATCGAGAATATCGCTTCGTCGAAGTGGGCAAGCTGCTCGATGAGTGGAAACCCGACACCGTGGTGGTCGGCATGCCGATGCATCCCGACGGCACGCCCCATGAAATGAGCGCGCTCGCGAAGCGCTTCGGCAATCAGTTGAACGGCCGTTTCAACGTGCCCGTGCAATGGGTGGACGAGCGCTACTCGTCCGTCGACGCCAAAGCCGATTTGCGCGAACGCGGCGTGCGCACCAACGCGCGCGGCCGCTTCGACGAAATCGACGCCGAAGCCGCCCGCGTCATCCTTCAACAATATCTCGACGGACTTGCCGACGATCATGAGTTCCATTGACGCCGAGGCGCTGTATCGCGCGCTCGTCGACCAGATTCGCGCCGCGTACGGACCCTCGCTTGCCGCGCCGGATGGCGCCGTGCTGGCGGGCATCTACAGCGGCGGCGTGTGGCTCGCCGAGCGGCTCGCGCAGGATCTGAACGCGCCGCACTTCGGCGTGGTGAACGTGGCGCTGCATCGCGACGACTACGCGAAGAAGGGCCTGCACAGCCAGGCGCGCCCGACCGAACTGCCTTTCGACGTGAACGGCCGCCGCATCATCCTGATCGACGACGTGCTCTCGACGGGCCGCACCGTGCGCGCGGCGATCAACGAGCTGTACGACTACGGCCGCCCGGCGTCCATCGATCTCGCGGTGCTCGCGGATCGCGGCGGGCGCGAAATGCCGATCGCGGCGCGCTTCACCGGCGGCGCGGTCGAAATGCCCGCAAACGAGGATCTCGTGCTCGCGCGCCGCGACGACCACACGCTCGCCTTCACGACCGAGCCGCGCGCGGACTGACGCGCACATTGCGGCTGCTTTGCGCTTCTTTCCAAAGAATCATCCGGGAACATCATGAACACCGCCCCTCAGAGCGCTGCCGATCCGAGCGCGCCCGCATCGGATAAATTCCGGTACGGCTTTCTCAAAGGCAATCCGCAGCTCACGAAGAACGGCGAGCTGAAGCACTTGCTGACCATCGAAGGGCTGCCGCGCGCCATCGTCACGCATATTCTCGATACCGCCGAACAGTTCGTGAGCGTGACCGACCGCGAAGTGAAGAAGGTGCCGCTCTTGCGCGGCAAGTCGGTGTTCAACCTCTTCTTCGAAAACTCGACGCGCACGCGCACCACGTTCGAGATCGCGGCCAAGCGCCTGTCGGCGGACGTGCTGAACCTGAACATCAACGCGTCGTCGACGAGCAAGGGCGAATCGCTGCTCGACACGATCAACAACCTCTCCGCGATGCACGCCGACATGTTCGTCGTGCGTCACGCGTCGAGCGGCGCGCCGTATCTGATCGCCGAGCACTGCGCGCCGCACGTGCACGTGATCAATGCGGGCGATGGCCGGCACGCGCATCCGACGCAAGGCCTGCTCGACATGTACACGATCCGCCATTACAAGCGCGACTTCACGAAGCTGCGCGTGGCGATCGTCGGCGACATCCTGCATTCGCGCGTCGCGCGCTCGGACATTCACGCGCTGACCACGCTCGGCGTGCCGGAAGTGCGCGCGATCGGGCCGCGCACGCTGTTGCCGGGCAACCTCGACCAGATGGGCGTGCACGTCTATCACAATCTCGACGAAGGCCTGAAGGGCGTCGACGTGATCATCATGCTGCGCTTGCAGAACGAGCGCATGAGCGGCGCGCTGCTGCCTTCCGCGCAGGAGTATTTCAAGAGCTGGGGCCTGACGCCCGAGCGTCTCGCGCTCGCCGCGCCCGATGCGATCGTGATGCATCCGGGCCCGATGAACCGTGGCGTGGAAATCGATTCGCAGGTGGCCGACGGTCCGCAGTCGGTGATCCTGAATCAGGTGACCTTCGGCATCGCCGTGCGTATGGCGGTGATGGGCATCGTGGCCGGCAACAGCGACTGAAGAAGACGACATGAAGATCCAGATTCAAAACGGCACGATCATCGACCCGATCGCGGGCACGGAAGAGCGCAAGGACGTATTCATCGCGGCGGGGCGGATCGTCGGCATCGGCGCGGCGCCCGCGGATTTCAACGCGGCGAAGGTCATCGATGCGTCCGGGCTGCACATCGCGCCGGGTTTCGTCGATTTGTCCGCGCGGCTGCGCGAGCCGGGCTTCGAGCACAAGGCGACGCTCGAATCCGAAATGGCCGCCGCGATGGCGGGCGGCGTGACGAGCCTCGTGTGCCCGCCCGACACCGATCCGACGCTCGACGAGCCGGGCCTCGTCGAGATGCTCAAGTTCCGCGCGCAGAAGCTGCATCTGGCGCATGTGTATCCGCTCGGCGCGCTGACCATGGGACTCAAGGGCGAGGCCATCACCGAGATGGTCGAGTTGACCGAGGCGGGCTGCATCGGCTTTTCGCAGGCGGATAACCCGATCGTCGATACGCGCACCTTGCAGCGCGCGCTGCAATACGCGACCACCTACGGCTACACCGTCTGGCTGCGGCCGCAGGACGCGTTCATGTCGAAGGGCGGCGTGGCGGCGAGCGGCGCGGTGGCGTCGCGGCTCGGGCTGTCGGGCGTGCCGGTGGCGGCGGAAACCATCGCGCTGCATACCATCTTCGAACTGATGCGCGTGACGGGCGCGCGCGTGCATCTGTCGCATCTGTCGTCGGCGGCGGGCGTCGAACTGGTGCGCGCGGCGAAGGCCGAAGGTCTCGCCGTGTCGTGCGACGTGACGATCAATCATGTGCATCTGACGGATATCGATATCGGCTATTTCGATTCGCAATTCCGCCTCGATCCACCGCTGCGCTCGCAGCGCGACCGCGACGCGATCCGCTTGGCGCTGGCGGACGGCACCATCGACGCGATCTGCTCGGATCACACGCCGCTCGACGACGACGAAAAACTGCTGCCCTTCGCCGAAGCGACGCCCGGCGCGACCGGCCTGGAACTGCTGCTGTCGCTCACGGTGAAGTGGGCGCGCGAGGCGGACGTGCCGCTCGCGAAGGCGCTCGCGCGTATCACCTGCGCCCCCGCCGATGTGCTCAAGCTGCCCGCGGGCCGCATCGCGACGGGCGCGCTCGCCGACCTGTGCGTGTTCGATGCGGCAGGCGAATGGCGCGTCGACCCGCAAAAGCTGAAGAGCCAGGGCCGCAATACGCCGTTCCTCGGCTACGAACTGCCGGCGCGCGTGCGTGCGACGGTCGTCGGCGGACACGTCGCTTACGAGAGTCGCTGAACATGCGCTTCGTGCTGCGCAAGCTGCGGCTCACCATCCACTTGCTGTACGGCATGTGGATCGTCGCAAGGCGCTTTCCGCGCGTGTCCGCAAGCGAGCGCGCCGAGCTGAACCGCGTGTGGTCGCTCGAGATGCTGCGGCTCGCGGGCATGAAGCTCGTCGTCCACAACGACGAAGCGCGGCTCGATGCGGGCGTGCTCGTCGTTGGCAATCACATCTCGTGGATCGATATCTACGTGATCAACGCATGGCGTCCGACGCCGTTCGTGTCGAAGGCCGAGATCCGCAAGTGGCCGGTCGTCGGCTGGCTCGCTCATCAACTGGGCACGGTGTTCGTGCAGCGCGAGAAGCGCAGCGACGCGAAGCGCATCATGCATGAGCTTGCGAACCGGCTGCTTGCGGGCGAGATGATGTGCGTATTCCCCGAAGGCACGACCACCGATGGTCAGTCGCTCCTGCCGTTTCACGCGAACATGTTTCAGGCGGCGGTGTCGGCGTCGTGTCCGGTGCAGCCGATCTGCCTGATGTACGAAGATGCACAGGGACGGCAGTCGACCGTGCCCGCGTATATCGGCGATATGTCGCTCAACGATTCGCTGAATGCGCTGTTGAGCGCGGGGGCGCTCACCGCGCATCTGTACGTGTGCAATCCGCTGGCGCCGGGCGCCGACCGGCGATTGCTCGCGAGCGAGGCGCAGGCTTCTGTCGACGCGGCGCTTCAGCGCATGCGCGTTGCGCCAGCGGTCGCCAGCGGCGCGCACGTCGCCGATGCGGTTGCTACTTCTTCATCGAGCAGCTCACCTGCGTGAGAATGCGCTGCGCGGGATCGGCGGTCATACGCACCGCCGACAGCTTGTTGCCCCACACGCAGCCTGAATCGAGACACAGCACGTCATCGCGGATCATAAGGCCGAGCGCGGCCCAGTGGCCGAACACGATCGTCACGTCCTGCGTGCGGCGCTCCGGCGCGTCGAACCACGGCATGTAACCGGGCGGCGCGGCATCGGGGCCGCCGTTGTTGGCGAACTCCATCGCGCCTTCAGGCGTGCAGAAGCGGATGCGCGTCAACGCGTTGTAGATCACGCGCAGGCGATCCGCGCCCGTGAGCGTATGGTCCCAGCGGTGCGGCTCGTTGCCGTAGAGCGTTGCGAGCGTCTCCTTCCAGTTCGGGGCGCGCAATGCCTGTTCGAGCTCGTGCGCGAGTTCCATCGTCATCGTCGCGTCCCATTGCGGCAGCACGCCCGCGTGAACCATCAGGATGCCGCTCTCGAAATGCGCGACCGGTTTGTGGCGGACCCATTCGATGAGATCGGCGGCGTCGGGCGCTGCCAGGATTTCATCGAGCGTGTCGCCCTTTTTCGGCTTGCGCAGGCCAGCGGCGACAGAAAGCAGGTTCAGGTCGTGATTGCCGAGCACGACGGTCGCGCGCGAGCCGAGCGCGATGATCTCGCGCAGTGTCTCCAATGATTTCGGGCCCCGGTTGATGAGATCGCCCGCGAACCAGAGCGGCGTGCCGGGCGCGGGTGCGGCCTTCTTCAGCAGACGCTGGAACGGATCGCAGCAGCCCTGGAGATCGCCGAAGACGAGCGGAGCGATGGAGGCGTCGATGCTGGAGGTCAAGGCGTCGGTCATACAAAATGACAAGCCGCGGAACCGGCTCGGAATGAGAGTAATCGGGCATTATGAAACAAACGGTGAATACTGTCTGGTCATAAGAAATGTCGGATGCTGCCGCCGTTACACTTGCAACGGGGCGCAACCGCGAAATGCTCGCTGTATCAAGTTGTTAGGCAGGTAGTTTTTGGATCGGCCGGCTTTATAATTCACGGTTGTCCTGTGCCGGCCGTTATGCAACGTGTCGGGCGCAGATGCAGTAATACATGCTGAAGTTTGGTTTTTCACGCAATTTGTTCCACATATTCGGGCTTGCGCTTATTCTGATGAATGAGCCGGCGGCAACGAAGGAAGAGACTCCATGATTCTCGTGACGGGCGGCGCCGGTTTCATCGGCGCCAATTTTGTACTGGACTGGCTCAATGGCTCGGACGAGCCCGTTCTGAACGTCGACAAACTGACGTACGCAGGCAATCTGGGTACGCTCAAGTCGCTCAAGGACGACGCCCGCCACGTATTCGAGCGCGCCGACATCTGCGATCGGGCCGCCATCGATGCGCTGCTCGCGAAGCACAAGCCGCGCGCCATCCTGCATTTCGCAGCGGAAAGCCATGTCGACCGTTCGATCCACGGCCCGGCCGATTTCGTGCAGACGAACGTAGTCGGCACATTCACGCTGCTCGAAGCCGCGCGGATGTACTGGTGCAAGCTGCCCGAGGACGAGAAGCAGGCGTTCCGCTTTCTGCATGTGTCGACGGACGAAGTGTTCGGTTCGCTCTCTGCCACGGACCCGCAATTCTCAGAAACCACGCCTTACGCGCCGAACAGTCCTTATTCGGCGACGAAGGCAGGCTCCGACCATCTGGTGCGCGCGTATCACCATACTTACGGCCTGCCGGTCGTGACGACCAACTGCTCGAACAACTACGGCCCGTACCAGTTCCCCGAGAAGCTGATTCCGCTGATGATCGCGAACGCGCTCGCGGGCAAGCCACTGCCGGTTTACGGCGATGGCCAGAACGTGCGCGACTGGCTGTACGTGGGCGACCACTGCTCTGCGATCCGCGAGGTGCTCGCGCGCGGCATGCCGGGCGAGACCTACAACGTCGGCGGCTGGAACGAGAAGAAGAACCTCGAGGTCGTGCACACGCTGTGCGACTTGCTGGACAAGGCGAAGCCGAAGTCGAGCGGATCGTATCGCGATCAGATCACCTATGTGAAGGATCGCCCGGGCCATGATCGGCGCTATGCGATCGATGCGCGCAAGCTCGAACGCGAGCTTGGCTGGAAACCGGCGGAAACGTTCGAGACCGGTCTCGCGAAGACGGTTCAATGGTATCTGGACAATCAGGCGTGGGCGGACGAAGTGGCTTCCGGCGAATACCGGAAATGGGTCGAGACGAACTACGCGCAGCGCGCGTGAGGGGCTGAACATGGCGCGCAAAGGCATCATTCTGGCCGGCGGTTCCGGCACGCGGCTGTATCCGATCACGCACGCGGTGTCGAAACAATTGCTGCCGGTCTACGACAAACCGATGATCTACTACCCGCTGTCGACGCTGATGATCGCGGGCATTCGTGACGTGCTCGTGATCTCGACGCCGCAGGACACGCCGCGCTTCGAGTCGATGCTCGGTGACGGCAGCCAGTGGGGCATGAATATTCAGTACGCGGTGCAGCCGTCGCCGGACGGGCTCGCGCAGGCGTTCATCATCGGGCGCGAGTTCGTTGGCAATGACCCGTCGGCGCTGATTCTCGGCGACAACATCTTCTACGGTCACGATCTCGCGAAACAGCTCGAAGCGGCCAGCGCACGCACCGATGGCGCGACGGTGTTCGCCTATCATGTGCACGATCCCGAGCGCTATGGCGTGGTCGAGTTCGATCGCGAGTTTCGCGCGCTGTCGATCGAAGAGAAGCCCGCGAAGCCGCGCTCCAATTACGCGGTGACGGGGCTGTATTTCTACGACAATCAGGTGTGCGACATCGCGGCGGACATCAAGCCATCGGCGCGCGGCGAACTCGAAATCACCGATGTGAACTCGCGCTATCTCGGGCTGAAGAAGCTGGACGTCGAGATCATGGGGCGCGGCTATGCGTGGCTCGACACGGGCACGCACGATTCGCTTATCGAAGCTGCGACGTTCATCGCGACATTGCAGAAGCGGCAAGGGTTGGTGGTGGCGTGTCCCGAGGAAATCGCGTATCGCAGGAAGTGGATCGGTGAGGAGCAGTTGCTCGAGCTGGCGAAGCCGCTCTCGAAGAACGCTTACGGTCAATATTTGCTCAATCTTCCGAAGGACCAGGTGGCATGGCTATCCAAGTAACCGCTACGGCGCTGCCCGAAATCAAGATCATCGAGCCGAAGGTGTTCGGCGATGCGCGCGGTTTCTTCTACGAGAGCTTCAACGCGCGCGAGTTCGCGGAGCACGTGGAAAGCGGCGTCGAGTTCGTGCAGGACAATCATTCCCGTTCGGCGAAGGGCGTGTTGCGCGGGCTGCATTATCAGATCCAGCACGCGCAGGGCAAACTCGTGCGCGTGGTGGAGGGTGAAGTGTTCGATGTCGCCGTGGATATCCGCAGGAGCTCGCCGAACTTCGGCAAGTGGGTGGGCGTGAATCTGTCGGAGGAGAATCATCGGCAATTGTGGGTGCCGCCGGGTTTCGCGCATGGTTTCGTCGTGTTGTCCGAGTCCGCGCAGTTTCTCTACAAGACTACCGATTACTGGTACCAGGAACACGAGCGCAGCATCGTGTGGAACGATCCAGAAATCGGCATCGAATGGCCGATCGATTTCGAGCCGATGCTCGCGGCAAAGGATGCGGCGGGCAAGCGCTTGTCGGAAGCCGAGGTGTTCGCTTGAATGCAGAGAAAGTCATGACCGGGCGTGCGCAACGCACGATTCTCGTCACGGGTGTGAATGGGCAGGTGGGCTTCGAATTGCGGCGTTCGCTGCAAGGACTCGGCCGCATCGTCGCGCTGGATCGTACCGCGCTCGATCTCGCCGATCCGGCCAGTATCCGCGCGTGCCTTCAGTCGCTCAAGCCGGACGTGATCGTGAATCCCGCCGCGTACACGGCGGTCGATCAGGCCGAAAGCGATGGCGCCGCCGCGCGCGCGATCAACGTGCATGCGCCCGCGGTCCTCGCCGAAGAAGCGAAGCGCCTCGATGCCTTGCTCGTGCATTATTCGACCGATTACGTGTTCGACGGCGCGGGAACGCATGCCTTTCGCGAAGACGACGCGACCGACCCGCAAAACGCCTACGGTGCGACCAAGCTCGAGGGCGAGCAGGCGATCGCCGCTTCGGGCGCATCGCATCTGGTGTTCCGGACGAGCTGGGTTTATGGTCTGCGCGGCCGCAACTTTCTTCTGACGATGCTCAAGCTCGCGCGCGAGCGCGACGAACTTCGCGTCGTTGCCGATCAAGTTGGCGCACCGACCTGGTCGGCGACGATCGCCACGCTGACCGCATCGGTCATCGCGCAAGGTGTCGCGAACGAAGCGGGTCTGGCGGATTGGGCACGCGAAAAGAGCGGCATCTACCATCTCACGTCGGGCGGTTCGACCTCGTGGGCCGGTTTCGCGGAGGCGATCTTTGCCGATGCGCAGCTCGAGCGTGCGCCGCGTGTGATTCCGATTCCGTCGTCGGAGTATCCGACGCCCGCACGCCGCCCGTTGAACTCGCGGCTTGACGGCGCGAAGCTGGCCCGCGTGTTCGGCCTGGTCGCGCCGGACTGGCGCGAAGCGCTCGCGCTGTGCCTGGCATCGCGCTGAACATGCCGCATCGGGCAGACGAAGCGAGCCTCGATCGGCTCGGCGCCGTTGTCGTCTTCTACAACCCCGATTCGAGTTGCATCGACAGGGCGAACCGGCTTGCGCGCTGGTGCCGATGCGTCGTCGTCGACAACACGCCCGCGCGTGAGGAAAGCGAACGCATCAGGGCGTCGCTCGACCCTTCCATCGTGTATCTGCCGAACTATGCGAATGTCGGCATCGCCACGGCGCTCAATCAGGGCATCGAGCGGCTGATCGCGGACGGCTTCGAACTCGCCATGCTGTTCGACCAGGACAGCGAATCGACGCTCGATCTCATCGGCGGGCTGGCGAACGTGATGCGCGCGTGCATCGCGCGTCGCGAGCGGGTGGCGCTCGTCGGGCCGGCGTATGAAGATGCACGTCTGCGCGGGCTTGCGCCGTTCGTGCGTTTCGGATACTTCAAGCTCCAGCGCGTGATGCCGGCGGGCGACGTGCCGCTCGATGTGGACTTTCTGATCAGCTCCGGTTCCTGCGTGAATCTCGCGTGCTGGCGCGAGATCGGCCCGATGGACGATGCGCTTTTCATCGATTTCGTCGATACCGAGTGGTGCATTCGTGCGAAATCGCGGGGTTTTCGCGTGCTGGGCGTGCCCTGGATCAGCATGACGCACGAACTCGGCGAAGAGCCGGTCCGTGCCTTCGGGCGAAATTATCCGATGCACAGTCCCGTGCGGCACTACTACCTGTTCCGGAACGCTGTCACGCTGCTCAAGCGCGGCTATGTGCCATGCACGTGGAAATCCACGGAGCTGATCAAGCTGCCTGTGCGCCTCGTGATCTACGCGTGCTTCGTCCCCGATGGCCGAACGCACGTGAAGATGTCGCTACGCGGCTTGTGGCATGGGCTGATCGGGCGCCTCGGCCCGCTGGCCTGAACGCGCCCGGGCTCGCTCAGTCGAATTGTCCGATGCGCGGCGCGTCGGCGAGCGCAAACGGGTGCTTCGAGGTGTCGAGCGACAGATTCGGGTTGTAGGCGGGATCGCGCATCAGGGCGTCGCCCCAACGGCTTTCCATCAGACGCACTTCGCGCTGGAAGCGCTGGAATTTCTCCGGCGCCATGTCCGAGCCACGCGTCGCCGATTCGTGATGATAGAGCTCCGCGTGCGGCGTCCACACATTGCGATACCCCGCTTCGCGCACGCGGATGCAGAAATCGACATCGTTGAAGGCGACGGCGAATTGCTCGTCGAGGCCGCCGACTTCCTCGTAAATCGACTTGCGGATCACGAGGCAGGCTGCCGTCACGACGGAGAGATTCTGCATGGCGACCGCGCGCCCGAAATATCCGAAGGTGCCGCGCCGCATCTTGTAGTGCATATGCCCCGCGATGCCGCCCAGGCCCAGCACGACGCCGCCGTGCTGCAAGGTATCGTTGGGATACCAGAGACACGCGCCGACCGCGCCGTTGCCCGGCTGCGCGGCAATCGACACGAGTTCTTCGAGCCAGTCGGGCGTGATCACTTCGATGTCGTTGTTCAGCAGGCAGACGAATTCGCCCTGGGCGAGCGCGACCGCTGCGTTGTTGAGCGCGGAAAAGTTGAACGGGCGGTCGTCGCGAACCACGCGCACGTTCGGCCGCGCGCGCAGGGTATCGAAATAGGCGAGCGTCTCGGGTTTCACGCTGCCGTTGTCGACCACGATGATCTCGAAGCTCGGATACGTGCTCTTGGCGAAAACGCTCTCGATGCACTGCCGCAGCAAGTCGACGCCGTCGCGCGTCGGAATGACGATGGAAACGAGCGCCGCGGGCGATGGCGGCGCATAGCGCACGCGCAGGATGCCGATATCGCTCGCGAGCTGGCCGACCGTCGCGCGCACGCCGGCGCGCGCCAGATGCTCCTCGACTGCACGGATGCCGGCCGTGAGCGCATAGGGCTTTTCCGTGCCGGCGCCTGCCGTGCTGCCCGGCACGATGCGCCAGTGATAGAGCACGTGCGGAATGTGATGGACGGCATCGTGCCCGGCGATCTCGATGCAGCGCAGCGCCAGATCGTGATCCTGACTGCCTTCGAAGCCCTTGCGAAAGCCGCCGGCCTGCCGCACGAGCGCGGTTTCGTAGACGCCGAGATGGGAGAACAGATTCTGTACGAGGAACAGTTCCGGGTTCCAGTCGCTCTTGAAGTACGGAGCGCTGCGCTGGCCCTCGGGCGTGAGTTTGTCCTCGTCGCTATAAAAGAGGCGTGCGTGGGGACTCGCGTTGATGGACACGGCGACCTGATGGAGCGCGTGTTCGGGCAGGATGTCGTCGTGATCGAGCAGGGCGACGAACTCGCCCGTCGCAAGCGCGAGCGCGTTGTTGCTCGCCTCCGAAATATGGCCGTTCTGCTCGCGCAACGCGATCTTGATGCGCGCATCGCGCGCGGCGCATTCCCGCAGCGTCGCGACCACCTCGGGATGCGGCGATGCGTCGTCGGCGATGCACAGCTCCCAGTGCGGATACACCTGCGCCTGCACCGATTCGATCATCGCGCGCAGAAGCGCAATGTCGCTGTTGTAGGTCGGAACGAGGACGGAAATCAGCGGCTGCCTTGGCAGCGCGCGCGCCTGTGCGCGGAGGATTTCGCGTTTCGCGTCGTCGATCGTGTCGTGCTGCGCGATCCAGCGCGCGTAGGCTTCGGGGCTATCCTCGAACTGCTCGCTCGCCAGGATGCGGCGTCCGCGCCGCACGATGCCGTCGAAGCCTTCCTTGCGCCATATCGCGTAGTAATGCGCGAGCGCCGAGCGCAGACCGCCACGCATCCGGATGGCGCGCGCAGCCGATTCGAACGACCTGTTCGCCTGTTGCGCCCGCACCGACGCGGCGCGCAGCGGCGCTGTGACGCGCCAGGACATCGAGGTGCGCAGCGCGGTCAGTTCGGCTTCGAGCAACGCGATGGTTTGCTGCTGATCGTCGCTGGCCGAATCCGCGCGCCCTGACGAGGCCAGCTGGCGCTGGAGGTCGGCAACCGTCGCTTCGAGCGCCGCGATGCGCCCGGCATCCGAGGCGAAGCGGGAATCACGCTCCTGCGCGGTTTCGTCGGTATTTTGCGGGGACGGCGGTAGGTCGCGGGGGGGCTGTAGCGTCATTCGGGATGCCGGGAGGCCGTGGTTGAGAGGCCGGTGCGGTGGAAAACCGATTCCGGATTATATCGGACCGGCGCGCCCGGTCCGCCGGGGGCGGTGCCTGCAACAGATGCATCCAAAAGTAACGGGATGAACCTGCCGATGGACGGGCGGTCTGATTGTTCCGTCAGCGCGAGCGGCCTTTCGGGCGGCTTGCGTCTCCGGGCGCACGTTGGAACTTCGGGGCGCGACCATTACAATACTGCCTCGATATTCGGAATAGCCCCGCCCTGGGGCGGCCCGGTCAAGCGGCGCAGGCCGCGTTCCAAACGGTTCGGTACGGTTCCGCTCGCGAGCAGAACCGCCGCCCGGCGCAGCGGCCGCCTAGGCCCACCGCTGATCACTATCTGGAATCAAAAGGTTCAAATTACACGATGCAACCAAGAATTTCGGTACGAGGCGGCGAGACGAGAGCTGTCCTCGCTGCCCGCGATGTGCTCGATGGCATTCGCTCTTACCCGGTCTGGTCGACGCTAGCCTGGCAGGATATCCGCCAGCGCTACCGGCGCTCTGTGCTCGGTCCGTTCTGGATCACGCTGACGATGATCGTGACGATCGCCGGTATGGGCCCGCTCTACGGCGCGCTCCTCAATATCAGCACGGAAGAATTCGTCCCTTACCTCGCCCTCGGCATCATCACCTGGGGCCTCATTTCGACGCTCATTCTCGACGGCTGTATCGTCTTCATCGGTTCGGACAGCATCGTGAGGTCGGTGCGCCTGCCGATGACCTTGCACGTTTTCCGCACGGTGTACCGGAACATACTGTTCTTCGGCCACAACATTCTGGCGTACTTGCCGGTGATGCTCTTCCTCAAGCTCGCTCCACGCGTCGAATGGCTGATGGCGATTCCCGGCTTGCTCATCATCGTGATCGCCGCCGTGCCGCTCAACATCATTTTTGGCATCTTCTGCGCGCGTTTTCGCGATATGCAGCCGATCATCGGCAGCGTCGTGCAGCTGACCTTCTTCCTGACGCCGATCTTCTGGAAGCCGAGCGCGCTCGGTCACCGGGCTTATGTGGCCGACTGGAACCCGCTCTACATGTTCGTCCAGCTCGTGCGCGCGCCACTGTACGGCGAGGGGCTCAATCCGCACGTTTATATCGGCGCCGGCGTCACGACGCTGATTCTTTACGTGATCGCGATTCCGCTGTTCATTCGCTTCCGTTCTCGCATCGCGTTCTGGATCTAGGTCATGGCGTTTCTCAAACTCGAAAACTGCAGTCTGAATTTGCCAGTCTACGGCGCGGGCAATCGGTCGCTCAAACAGATGATGCTCTCGAAGGCCACCGGTGGCCGCATCGCGGCCGATAGCCGAAAGCTAACGGTCGTCGAGGCGCTGCGCGACGTGAGCCTGGACGTCAGGGCAGGGGATCGCCTGGGTCTCGTCGGTCATAACGGCGCGGGCAAGACGACGCTTCTGCGCCTGCTCGCAGGCATCTATGAACCGAGTGCCGGCTCGTTTTTCTGCGAAGGACGCGTGACGAGCCTGCTCGACCTGACGCTCGGCCTCGACTACGAAGCCACCGGATACGAGAACATCGTCCTGCGCGGACTCATTCTCGGCGCGTCGAAGGCGGAGATGACGCGGCTCACGCCTGCCATCGCCGACTTTTCCGAGCTCGGCGACTATCTGAATATGCCGGTTCGCACCTATTCGAGCGGCATGGTGCTGCGGCTCGCGTTTGCGATCGTCACGAGCGTGCATGCCGATATCCTGCTCATGGACGAGTGGCTGAGCGTGGGCGATGCCTCGTTCATTCAGAAGGCCGAAAAGCATATGCAGGAGTTCGTCGGGAAGGCCGACATCCTCGTGCTGGCGTCTCACAATGCGCAGATCATCCAGGATCTGTGCAACGTGATCGTCGAGCTGGAGCATGGCACGGTGAAGGATGTGCGGCGGGTCTGAGCGGCTGACCGGCCCTCAATCACGACAGAAATAGATCGGAGCGCGCATGGCCGGCCTGAAGGTGTTCGTCACCCGCGAGCTTTATCCGTTTACCGCTGGCGGGATCGGCCGCGCCATCGCGAATCTGCTCGACACGCATGCCGGCGTGCGGGGCGGTCACGAATTCGCAGTGGTGTACCTTGGGCAGCCGCTCGGCGAGACCGGTTTTCGCGAGCGGTATCCCGGGACCGTGCTGATCGATGCGTCGCCGTCGTCGTATGTCGAGTCGGATACGGACGGATTCCACTATCCGCCCGCGGACCAGTTTTCCACGCATCCGCTGCATGCCGAATCGGTTCGCGCGATGCAGGCGCTCAAGCGGCTGGCCAACGAGCACGGCCCGCTGGACTATGTCGAGTTTTCCGACTGGGGCGCCGTGGCATTCGCATCGTTGCAGGAGAAGCGGCTCGGCCTCGCGTTCCAGGATACGACCCTGGCTGTCAGGCTGCATACCTCCGACAGCGTACTGAGCGCGACGGAGTCCAAGCCTGTCGATCAGGCCTCGCTGATCCTCTATGACCTCGAACGCAAGGCGCTTGCGGACTGCGATCTGCTGATCGGCCAAGTCCCCGCCACCGCGCGCTGGATGCAGCGCTTCTTCGATTTCCCCGATTCCGAGTGGCTGCCGCGCCTGCGCATCGATCCGCCGCCGGTGAGGCTCGAGCACGGTGCGCCGGCCCTGGCGTCGGTCGTTGCACAGTCGGCGACCTCGATCGTCTTCTCGTCGAAGATTCAGCGCATCAAGCGCCCCGACGTTTTCGTTCGCGGATGCTGCGAGTTTCTGAAGGCCAACCCCGCCTATGCGGGGAGGATCGTGCTGGCCGCGATCGCTCAGGACGTCGACTATCTCGACGTGGTCAAGCGCCTCGTGCCGCCCGATCTCGCCGATCGGTTCAGTTTTATTCAGGATGCAACGCCCGAGCAGCGCGCGAGGCTCATTGCCGGTTCGGTGTGCGTATTTCCAGGCTCGTTCGAATCGTTTTGCCTCGCTGCGTTCGAAGCCTCCATGTCGGGTGCGCTCTGCATCGTAAATGAATCCAATCCGGCGTTTTCGCGGGAGTCCGCATGGATCGATGCGGTGAATTGTGTGAAGTTCGATGGCGGCGCGAGCGGGCTGAGCCGCGCGTTGACACGCGCTTTCTCGATGGAGCAGGCCCTTCAGCCCGTTTCTGCCGGCCCGTCCCCGCCGCCCTCCTGGGAGTCGACGTCTACGGCCGCTCGCGCGAACTCGCAGCGCGGCCCGGTCGCCGCGCCTTTGGTCAGCGTGCTCATTCCGCATTACAACCTCGGTGCGTATCTGAATGACACCGTCAGGAGTGCGTTGGACTCGGACCATGATCGGCTGGAAGTCGTGATCGTGGACGATGCTTCGACCGACCCGGCGAGCATCGACGTCATTGCGCAATGGCAGTCGAGCGGTGATTCTCGCGTACGCGTCGTGAAACTCCAGCACAACGTCGGACTGGCGGGTGCGCGCAACGTCGCGGTGTCGCATGCGCGGGGAGAATACGCGTTGACGCTGGATGCGGACGATCTCATCGAGCGTCGTTTCATAGGCATCGCGGCGAGGGCATTGCAGCGTAATCCGGACTTCTCCTTCGTGGTGCCCCAGACGGCCTATTTCGACGATCGCCCGGGAGGCGACGCGCAGCCGCGCTATATGACCTTCATCGGCGAAGCGCGCGCGTCGGGACTCTTCATCAACCGTTTTTCGACCGCGACGCTGATGGCGCGCACAGCGCTTCTGCGCTCGCTGCAATACAACGAATCATTGCACGCGTACGAGGATTGGGAACTGTACGTGCGCGCCGTGATGGCGCGCCATCGGTTCATCGTGACCAACGCTGTGCATTTTCACTATCGCCGGCGACAAGACTCCATGATCCACAGTGAGTCGGCATTGCAGCGCATGCGTTTGTTTTATCACGATGTTTTACACGGGAAGGAACTGAAGATCGGCGACAATCGACTCCCGTTGTTCGTGCTGGAAGGCGCCGTGAGCGGCATCGGACATGGCGAGTCCGTGGATCATTTGCGGGCACGGCTCGCGAGCTATGACAACAGTGCGTTCGTGCAGGCAGCGCTTGCGGCGCGCGCGCAACTGGATCGCCTTCCGGACTGGCTTTACGCGCCTTTGAAACGGCTGGTCAATGCCGCTCGCACGATGCGGGCGACTCGCCGCGGAGCGTAACCCAGGTAACTCAAGGGCCGCTTTGCCCGGGAACACAGGGAGCGCGCAACCTTCGGCAAGCAGGTGCGCTCCGCATCAGGATTATCGGTATGTCACGCAAGAACGAGGACTACTGGCAGAGCCAGGACGGTGAAGCCTATCGGCGTCAGCAAGAGTGGCGTAGCGAACAAGGCAACACGAACTATCGCGAGCAGCAAGCCTGGCTTGTTGCGCATCTGAAGCAATGCAGCGAGCGTCTCGGCAGGCCGGTCGAAGTGCTGGACGTCGGCTGCGGATTCGGACGCATGGCGCGCGTGCTCGCCGACTGCCCGTTCGTCGTCTACTACGGCTACGATTTCTCCGTCACGATGGTGAAGGAACTGCTCGATGCTCCGCCCGCGAGTCTGGAGCCGGTCGCCAGCCGTGTGCGCGTGGCGCCGAGTCCGCGAGAGGCGTTTGCGGACCGCCGCTTCGATATCGTGTTCACGGTGTCCGTGCTGATCCACAATCCGCGCGAAGCGGCCACGCGGGTCTTGTCCGAGATGGCTTCGCTGCTTCGCCCGGACGGATACCTTCTGCTGATCGAGAATCAGCTCGTGCCGTTCGAACTCAAGGAGAACAACTGGCACGGCGGATGTTGGCTGCACGATTACGCCGGCGATCTCGCGAGGGAGTACGACGTCGATGTCATCCGCGGACGCATTCCGGATCATGACATCTATCTCGTGCGGACCGTGCGCGGCGCGCAGCGCGCGGTGACGCTCATCGAAGGCGACGGCGCGGCGCGTCCGCTCGGCGACCAAGAGCGCCTGCTTGCAAGCATTCCGCGCTTGCAGGTGGCGTTGAAGGGACTCCAGGGCGAACTGGAACATCGCGATGCCGCCGAAGCCGAGGCACGTCTGCACGATGTCGCCGAAGCGCATGACATGCAGGCGCGCCTCATCGAGCAGCAGGGGCGAGCGCTCGACGAGCGGCAACGCGCCATCGATGAGATAAGCGCCGAGCGCGATACGCTCAGGAGCGTTCAGCAATTGCGCGCGCATATTCAGCAGACGCTCGCGCAGGTGCATGCCCAGTCGCAGGCCATTCACGTGGTCCCGCAAGCGGGCGATGATCTCGCTCAGAAGAGTTTCACGCGCGCGTTTCCTCCCGAGCAGTCCTTCGAGTGGCAAGCCGCGCGCGACACAATCTATGCCAATCCGGATTCGCGCTTCGCTCAGGTCTGCCACGTGTTCCATCAGGATTGGGTGGGCATGCGCTCGGCCGTCGGCGCTTTGCCCGGCTTGAAGCTCTCGATTCCGTCGGCTCAAGGCATTCCGGTTGCCGATATCGAACGCATCGTGGCGCTGTTTCGGCAGCATGACATTCGCAAGCTCGTGCTGCACGGCATCTCGGACCCGATGTACGCGCTGTCGCTCGCGCTTGCGCGAGTCGGCTTCGATGCGCAATACCTCGTGTGGCACGGCACGACGACCCAATGGGTCTGGGAGGACGAGCGCCGCTTCGCCCACCGCGCCATCCAGATGGCGCGGGAAGGCAAGGTCCGGCGTTTCAGCGCGATACGGCGGGGTCTCGGGCCCATCGTCGGAGAGCGAAACTTCGCACCGCAACTCGTCAACATGCCGCCGCTGTTTTCGAACCGCACGGTTGCACTCCGCTCGCCGCGACGCGAGGACTGTCACGCGCTCGCGCCTTCGTGGAACGACTTGCGCAAGAACCTCGCGACCAATGTGCTGGCGGCGCAGTGCGTCGACCGAATCGGCAGGATCCATGTCGTCGCGAAGGACTTCGACTTGCCGAAATGGCTGGCGCCGAAGCTGACAAAGGTGGCTTATCGCGATCACACCGGCATGCTCGAGATGATGGCGTCGATGGACCTCGTGCTGAACGTCACGACGATCGACTGCCATCCGATGGTCGATCTCGAAGCCATGTCGGTCGGCACGCCGTGTGTGCGCGGTCCGCTGTTCCTTGACGGACTCGAGGATCACGAATACGTGCGTCTGACGTCGGTCGACAATCCGATGAGTGTCGAAGACATCAGCCGGTGCATCGAAAGACTGCTGAGCGTCGAAACACACACGCTCGACGGGATGATGTCCGATTACAAAAATGCCTTGCTCGAGTTGTCGCGTCAGCGATATCTGGAATTTCTCGAAATCTGAAGCCGACGCCCATGAGAGTATTCGTTACCAAGGAACTGTATCCCTTCACGCATGGCGGCATCGGGCGTTCCATCGCAAACATGCTGTCGGTGTCGACCGAAGAAGAACTGGCTGACACGGCCGTCGTCTGGGTCGGCGATGATATCGACACAAGCTCGTTCGCGATGCTCTATCCGAAGGTACGGCTGGTCGTCGCATCGCGGCAGAACTACAGCTTGTCCGATCGTGACGGAACGAGCTATCCACCCGAGTGGGCATTCACCGATTCCGAATGGCACTGGCTCTCCGTGAGGGCGATGCAGGGCCTGCGCCGGCTCGCCGATGAAGCCGGGCATCTCGATTACGTCGAGTTTCACGACTGGGGCGGTCTCGGCTTCGCGAGCATTCAGGAGAAGCTGCTCGGATCGGCGTTTCAGGACACGGTGCTCGCGGTTCGCCTGCATACGGCGGATAGTCTTCTGGCGGACGTCGACAACCGGCCGGCCGACAAGCAAGCCCTGGTGGTGTTCGATCTCGAACGCAAGGCGCTGGCCGATTGCGATCTGATCGTGGCGCAACTGCCGGAAGTCGCCAAGGCAATTCAGACCTTCTTCGCGTTCTCCGACGAACAATGGTTACCGCGCCTGTGCTTCCATGCATCACCCGTGTTGCTCGATACGGGCACGGTCGCCACGCGATCCATCGAACCTTCGCTCGATGTGAACATTGTTTTTTCGTCGAAGATCCAGCATCTCAAACGGCCGGAACTCTTCGTGCGCGGATGTTGCGGCTTTCTCGGCGCGACGCCGGACTACCGAGGCTCGATCGTTCTTGCCGCGCACGCGACAGACCCGCAATTCCTCGCGCGCATCAAGCGCATGATTCCGGACGACCTGAAGGATCGCTTCAGTTTCCTGAACGATCTGAGCGCGACCGAGCGGCACGCAATCGTTTCGCGCTCGGTCTGCGTCACGGCGTCGTCGTTCGAATCGTTCTGCCTGTCGGCTTACGAGGCTTCGCTCTCTGGCGCGGTGTGTGTCCTTAATGGATCGAATCCCGCGTTCGGCGAGAACTCGCCGTGGATCGACAACGTCAATTGCCTCAAGTTCGACGGCAGCGCAGCAAGCCTTGCTGCGGCACTCGCGCGCGCGGTGAAGGGCGGTGCACGGACAGTGGTGCAGATTCCTTCGACGCCGGCGCCGTGGACCCTCGGCGACAGGAACGACCCGGGCTCGCAAGCGGATAAAGCGACGCAGCCGCTTGTTTCCGTGCTCGTCCCTCATTTCAACCTGGGCGACTATCTGCTCCGGACGGTCGACTCGGTCCTCGCGTCGACGTATTCGAATGTCGAGATCATCGTCGTCGACGACTGTTCCACGGATAGCTTCAGCCAGCTCACGATCGAGCGTCTCGAGGGCGTGCATGAACGCCTGCGCATCGTGCGCAATCCCATGAACCTCGGTCTTGCGGCGACGCGAAACGCAGCGCTGGCGCATGTCCGCGGCGAATACGTTCTGACGCTCGATGCGGACGATCTCATCGGCCCTGGCTTCATCGAGCTGGCGGTGCGGGCGCTGGAGAACCAGCCTGAGTATGATTTCGTCGTGCCGCAGACCGGTTTCTTTCACGATGCGGAGGAAGGGCAGATCGGTCAGCAAGTCGCCTTCGCGGACTACGCAGTCTTCTACGGCGAGGCTCGCGCTGCCGGCACGATCGAGAATCGCTTCTCGACCGCGACGTGCATCAGCCGGACGCGGGTGCTGCGTGAATTGAGATACCGCGACGAGCTCGAGGCGTACGAAGACTGGGACTTCTACATGCGCGCCGTGATGGCGGGCAAGCGCTTCATCGTAACGAATGGCATCCACTTCTTTTATCGCCGGCGCAGCGAATCGATGTTCCATTCGCCAGAGCGGCTGGCCCGGCATCGCACGCTGTATCACGATCTATTGCGCAACAAGTCGCTCACGCTGGGACATTCACGTCTGCCGCTCTATGTGATCGAGGGCGGCGTGGCGGCCGGCGCGGATGCGGCGGCATTGCGAGAGGAGCTCGATGCGGCGCGCGCGCGACTCGACTACTTCGAACGAAGCCGTGCGGTGTTCGTCGCGGTGCGGTTCCACGAGAAGTTGAAGCGTGTCGCGCCGTGGGCGTTGTCCGCATTGTCGGCGGGCGCGAGAGTGGCGCGCGCAGTGAAGCGGCGCCTGCGGGGGTAACAGCGTTCGAAGGCGACAGCCGGACAGCGCATATCGCGCCGGTCCGGCAGACGCCTCAACGATGCGCTTTGACGCGTTGAAGGGTTTCGCGGAAAAACTTGCGATAAGCCTGCGTTCGAACGCTCCAGTCCCAGCTTTTGATGCTCTCCAGATTTTCGGCGGACAGTTCCTGCAAGCGATGCCGGTCGACGATGAGTTTCTCGATCGCTTCGGCGAGGCATTCGGATGACCGCTCTTTCAGGATGAACTCTCGTTGACGAGGTCCGAGCGCCTCCGACACGATTCCTACGTTCGTCGATATGACCGGAACGCCGCAGGCCATCGCTTCGAGAACCGGATTCGGCGTGCCCTCGGCTTCTGAACAGCAGATCAGAACGTCCAGCGAATTGTAGTAGGCCGGCATCTGACTGTGCGGAATGTGCCGCACCTGCCGGTCGGCGAAATGCTCGCTGACCTTAAGGCCCTTGGCGCGCAGCATCTCCAGCGCGGGCTTGAGAATGGTATGGAATCCTTTCGGATCCAGCCGCTCGCCGCCTGTCCCGGCGGCTCCCCAGGCACTGTTGCCGGACCAGCCGATCCGCAGTTCCCGCGTGTTGCCGCTTGCAAAGCGTCCGAGATTCGACGGGCTGAAACGCGTCAGATCGACGCCGTCCGGCGTTTCGCCTTGCGGCTTCGGGTAGTGAGGAATGTTCTCGTAGATGCGCTTGAGGATATCCGAGCTGACCGTGTATCCGTTTGCCAGGTGGTACATGGGCCCACGCGCAAGCGTCTCCTCCTGAGTGAGGAACAGGTGATCGAACACCGTGAACGTGACCGGGCGCGGAGCGATGAGCCGCTCGACAAAGGGCTTCCAGCCTCCACACAAACGTTCGACATACGGACGTCCCCAGTCCTTGTCGAGATGATGCAGCGGCTCGCGCCAGAACATGTGCACCAGATCGTGCCCTCGTGTCATCTCGAGCACCAGCACGGGATTGCCGATGTCCTTGAGCGTGATCATGTCGAAGTCGAACTCGTCCGAGGTGTATCGCATGATCTGACGCGCGATGTTGGCGAGCGCCCAGGTTCCCGTGTCGACCATGAGCGCGATGCGCGGCCGCGTCGTTGCGATCGTTCCCGCCATGGGCGGCGCGACTGCGACGACGGCGGCTTGCGGCGCCGGCGGAGCCGGCTCGACCCAGGGCGCCCGCAGATGGTGCTTGCGATTGAAATGATCCGTCGAAGCTCGTAGAACTTCGGCATCGGGTACGGCAGGGCGCGTTTGCGCGGGAGCGAGCGACAGTCCCGGCGCATCGCTCATGCCTATTTTCCGGCCGTCCTCGAAGATTCGCAGGGAAAAGTCGGTTTCGTCCAGTCCTTCCGCGAGCGCTTCGTCGTATCCGCCCAGCGCCTGCAGGGACGCAACCTTCAGGAATACCGCCGGACCCGCAAGCAAGGTGATGAGGTACCCGCCGCCATGTGTGTGCGGTCTCGTCGAAAGCAGCATCTCACGCGAGATTTCGAGCCGTCCGGGCGCGATCCGGGGCACCAGATAGCCGATGCCCGTCGTTCCATTAACGGCGCTCTGGCTGGCGGCCGACATCGCGAGAAAGTGACATCCGAGGCTCGCGATGTCGCGCTGCGCATCTCTCAGCATGTCGCGCGTGAACGTCAGGCCAGTCTCGGCGACCATGATCCAGCTCGTTTCCGCGAAGCTCGCCATCCGGTTCCGGCATGCGGACGCGTTCGCTTTCGCACCCGTGAACTCCAGCCGCAACTTGAGGCCGGACTCGTTCCGAAACTGCTTCAGGGAATCGAACCTGGTTGCGTCTGCGCCGTTGACCATGATCAGCACCTTGCCCGCGAAGTGGGGCAGATGCTGTGCGATCGAGTGACAGAGCGCAAGCGCCGGCGCGCTGTCCCCGTCGATGCACATGGCGATGGTGAGATGCAGCCCGTTGTCGCCGATATTGGCGCCGTCGGGCTTTCCAGAATCGGCCGCCAGAAACTCATGCAGACGATGGCCGAGATACGCACGCGTTTCGAGTTCTAGTTCCAGCGCTGAAGTGGTGTTCATCGTATCAACGCCTCCTCGCAAGCAACGCGCCGATGAAACGAAGGATGGGCTTCGGCACGCGTCGGCGAATCGCGAACCAGATCCGGACGATGCGCCAGGGGACCGCGGCCAGTCGCTGATTGGCGTCGTTCAGCGCATCCTGCTGGTTGCGCAGCGCCTCCTGCAGGATGCGGTTCTGGTCTTCGTGGCGTGCGATCGCCTCCCAGACGAGCTGGTTCTCGGCCTTCGCCGCACGCACCCCGACCAGTAGCGCTTCGTTCTCGTGTTCGCAGAAGTGCAGTTGCGCCTCGATCGCGCTTCTCGACTGCTCGGCGGTTTCAAGCAGCGTCTGAAGTTGCGCACGATTGTTCTCGGCTACTTCCAGGCTTTTCTGGACTTCTTCCAGGCTCTTCTGAAAGTTGGCGGCGACGGCTGCGCGCGTGCGTTCGGCGCTGATCCGCGTGCCCCACAGTGCGTCGCCCGGAAAGAGCTCCTGCCTGCCGATATCCATCGATACCGGATAGCCCGCGAACAGCGCGGGTCCGATCTTCGCCGGCCCCCACACGCCGACGTAGTAGGACGTCTCTTCTGGCACGGGAGCGACATCGTCCTGCATCGGTACGAAAATGCCGGGCGCTAGATCGACATACTCGAGCATGCGATCCTGGGTGTCGTTGCTGCGTGCGCGCTTCGCTTGGCCGGCTTCATCGAACATGCCGAAACCGACGGCAAGCGTCCCCAAATGCCACGAAGTGGCCGGTCCGAGCACGTCTTCGGCGAGTTGCTGGAATTCCGCGCGCGTGAACCGGTGCAGGTGATACGGATTCGTGCCGCCGTCCTTGAAGTACCAGTGATCGTTGGGCGCCGAGACGATGATCGTCGCGCCGGGCGCCGCAACCGCCTTGAGATTTTGCAGGAACGCCCTCGGATCGTTCAGATGCTCGATGGTTTCCAGTGAGACGATCAATCCGAACCTCTTGTCGCCCACGATTTCCTGAAGGTTTTCCGCGGGCGCCGCGCGATAAGTGACTGCGGGATCCTTGAAACGCACCTGCGCACGCCGCACCGCATCTTCGGAAACATCGATACCCAGCACGGAGGTAGCGCCCCACTGGCGCATGAGCCACGATCCGTACCCTTCCCCGCAGGCGATGTCGAGCACATCCTGACCCTTGCACGCATCTCTGGCCGAGAGATAGCGCGCCATGTGAATGGATGCTTCGATTGCGCTATAGGGAGCGCTTTCCTCAAACAATGCGAGTCGTTCCATCGGGTGTCTCAGTTATCTCAAAATATAAGGAGCACTTTCCTCAAACAATGCGAATCGTTCCATCAGGCGCCTCGGCTAACTCAAAATATAGAGGCGCCTTTGCTCAAACATTGCGAGTGTTCCATTGGGCGCCCCGGCTATCTCAAAATATGGGGGCGCCTTGCTCAAACAACGGGAGTCGTTCGATCGGGCGCGTCGATTATCTCAAAATATAGAGGGCGCTTTGCTCAAACAACGCGAGTCGTTCGATCGGGTGCCTCGGTCTATCTCTAAAGGTGCGTGTTCAGTCGTGCATGTCTAGCGCAGCCTCAGCCGGCCAGTCGTAATGAACGACATGAATTGAAAGTTGCAGTAGAAGGTCAGGGGCGTGACGATGATCTTGGAGACGATCGGTGCCAGGCCCAGATGATGAGTCAGCAAGTCGATGATGACGGAAGCAGTCAGAATCGCGATCGCCTGATACACGATGTAGCGCACCAGTTTCCCGAGCAGATAGTGACCCTGGTATTCGAAGATCCGCCGCACCGACACAAAAAATACGAACAGAACCGCGGCGGTCGCACTCACTGTATTGGCGAGCCAGACCGGCGACTTGAAAGCGGTCAGCGTGACGAACAGGCAGAAGTCGATGAGCCATCCGAGACCGGATATGACTCCGAAACGCATGAGCATGCTAGGCGTCTCCAGAAAGGCGGGTAGCAGGAGATCCCGGCTGAGGTGTCCAACCCGCCATCAGAAATGGCAGGCAGAATCCAATCAGTTGCAGATCGTAGAGGTAAAGGAACACGGAAGCGGGCGCGAACAGGAAGAACACGCACACGCGCGCGATGGTTCCCGCCGCGAGCACCGCGCAGGGCGGATAGCGCCGGAACCATGCGAGCGCGACGAGGCAGACGATCAATTGCGGAATGTGAGTCGCGACCGTCGCCGTCCAGTGACGCAGGGACCGGAGACTGTCGATCCAGTGATGGCCTTCGGGAGCGAAGCTGTAAAGCCACTGGAATTTCTTCATCGAGCCGCCCGGATCGGTCAGCTGATCATAGAAAGACTGAAATTCGAACGAGTTGGACGGCATCCGCAGACCGTCAACCGACCCGCTGAAGCCGAGATTGGAGGCGAACGTCGCCAGCCGGATCTTGATGAACAGGACGGGATTTTCCAGCGCCAGCCGCACGTACGTCTTCTGCAGATCTCGTATGTCCGCGTCTGTCGGCGGCGCTCGTTCCGTATGGGTTTGATGCCAGTAGACGATTTCGTAGGGCGACCAGTGCGCCAGAGAAAAATCCACGTCGATCAGCCGATCCAGTACCTCGCGCGTTTGTGCTGAAGTGCTTGCCGACAACTGGTTCTGCCCGATCTTCAGCATGCCGGTCACCGGATTCACGAGCGCCGTGGTGCCGTACATGCGCTTTGCCGCGCTCAGTGCGGCCCGATCAGGAAACAACGCGCGTTCGGCCAATGGGGTGATCGACAGCCACGCCACTGCGGCGATCGCGACCATGGCGACGCGACGCGCACGGCTGCCGCTCAGAAGCAGACATGCACCGGCGAACCAGATGCCGAGCGTCGGAATATTGTCGACCCGAAGCAGTGCTGCAACCAGGCCATTGCAAACGAGCGCCGCAACGATGACGCTACGCTGGCTCGCGGACCAGCCGCTCCACTTCATCAGCATCACGAACACGCACACGGCGAAGCTCGCCATGACCAGACCATTCATCGCGTCACGCAAATGCACGGCGCTGGCAAACGGGATGATCGTCAGCGGCAGCCACGCGACGCAAAGCGTGACGATCAGCGCGCGAATTCCCCGGCGCGTGGCGCCGAGCCCGATCGTGAGAGTGACCAGCAGCAGAAGCATCGTTCCCGCGACACCCGTTGCCGTGACGAGCCTCGGTCCTTCCAGCAACAGAAGTCCGCCGACCAGCAGCGGATACCCGATGCCATACCATGTGTCGTAGGCTCCCGCGTCGAAGACGACGTAGGGCATCGTGCCGTCCCATCCGACTACGCCTGGCCAGGTGATAAGCGCCGCAACCCCCATCCAGCCGACGATGCCAACGGTTCCGATGATGACGCTGACCGGTCTTCCGCTTTTCGCCAGTTGCGCCAGCGACCTGCAGGTCCAGACCGCAACCGGAATCAGCATGACGAGAAGGAAGGTCTCCGCGGCGGCCAGCAGTTTGATCGCCACGAACATGCGGCTATCGGGTCGACGGATGGACGTGACCGCATAGGTATCGTTGCCGGCGGGCTGAAGTTCGAACGCCTGAAATGGCGCGTCGAAGGAAATGCGGAAGAGCTTGCCGGCGGCGCGGCCGTTGTCGGCCAGAATACGTACTTTCGTCACATCGCCGGAGAAGTCCGAGCCGATGGCCAGCGAACCGAACGAACGACTCACGGCGACACGCAAGCTCGTTGCATCGCGCTCGACGAGCACGAAAATCTTGTCCGATCCCGACTGCGGTATTGCGATGGCGTGCTTCTGCGAGTCCGGTCCGACTACCGCGAGCGTCGGATTTTTGCTGCCTTCGAGCGTGTAGATCGACGTGCGGCCGACCGACACAGGCTGCACACGGTCGTTGCCGGTCTCTGGCCCGTTCGGCTGGCTCGAGGCCAACGGAATGCCGATCAGCGTGCTGTCCGTCGCCTCGATCCGCCACGCGGCATCAGGCGACGCTGCGGTCTCGAAGCGGCTCGGCGTGCTCGGTTTCAACGGGTAATTCAACTCGGGAGCGAAACCTTGCCCCGCGTCCAGTTCTACTGTCGTCACCGGTGCGTTCGAATCGAATGTAACGACGTCGAAATCGCCCGCGTAGGACCGCTCGTGCACCACAAAGAGCGTGATGCAGGACATCAGAAATGCGATGGCGAGACTACCCGACCAGACGACCGGCAACGCCCTGAGGAGGTGGCCGAACACCGAGACAGCCAGCATGGCGGCCGCCGCGAACCCGACCCAGAGGGCCTTGTCCTTCCACGAGAGCGAAGGTCGTGGCAGCGGGATGGTCAATGTGCTCGCGACTGTCGCATAGAGATCGAGCGTCTGCTCTTTCCCGCCGATGTCCACCCGCGCGATGCCGGACCACGAGTGGCGTCCCAGCTCGAGTCTTGCGCCTTCGCCCCAGGCGCCGTCCCACGTGAGTGTCGCCGGCTGGTTGCGATAGGAAACATAGCGTTGACCGCGCGGCTCCCAGGCATCGCCCGCGCCCGACCAGTGACCGTCGAACGATTGCGCACCGGACTCGAGTCCGACCCAGACTTCCGACGAAGCCGATGCCGGATTCTTCTGTCCCGTCGCCGAGACACTGACCTTCGGATAGTGCTGCGCTACCGGCGGAACGAGGGCCGCGACGCATGCCGTACCGATGACGAGTGCCGCCAGATCCACTATGCGTACCGATCGCCACCCACGGCGCGCGAACAGCGCCACCGACACGCCCGCCGCGAGCGCGACCGGCGTCGTGAGCCAGGCCACACGAGGCAGGGCATGCGCGCGCAGGAACAACGCGACGACGAGAGCCGTCAGAAGCGCGGCGCACAAGCCTGCAAGCCCGGAAGTCAGGATCGGGCGGGCAGCGCGCAGACGGACGGAGTCAGATGTCACGTAACGAACTCGGGCGAAAAGGCTTGAGGCAGATACGACGCATCAGAGCGAGGGCGGCGCGTTTTGCAGGAATCGTTCGACTTCCGCAGGCGTGCCCAGCGGATAGACGGCGCCTTCCGGCACTTCATGCAGATAGACTGGGCGGCCGGCGGAGATGAGCTCGTTATAGAGCGGGGCGATGTATTTCTCGCCCTTTTCCATGCGGCTGCTGTCACGGTAGTAGCGCTCGTACGCATCGTTATAAAGCGAAAACGACGAGAACCAGTACAGGCCGATCGTTGCATGAGGCGAGATGCGTACTTTTTCTCGCAGTTCCGTGATGCGCCCGTCCGGCTCGGCCGCGGCGAAGCTCCAGCCGTCACCCTTGCCCGGGAAGCACGGCACCCAGCCGTCGCCGCGCGTGGCATCTGCCGGCAGCGCCGACGGATGCACGAACGTGTCGATGTTGTACACGAGCATCGGTTGCGACGGATCGGCGATGAGATCGCGCGCGAGTGTCGCGGTCGTTGCCTGTCCGTCGGTGAGATAGCCGATCTCGAGCACCTGACGGTCGGCAATGCCGAGCCGTGCCGCTTCGCTCTCGATGAACGCTCGCGCGCCGTCTTCTTCACGAACGATGAAAATGAACCGCGCCCTTTGCTCGATGAAACTCGAGAGACTCAGCATCGACCATGTGAAGAGCGTCTTGCCATGCGCCTCGATCTGATACTTCGGCACGGTGTAGCCGGCATCCCGAAAACGCTTGCCGAGGCCGCCCATCGTGATGATCACGTTCACCATCGTCATTCTCCGCCCGGCTCTTCGCCGACAAGTTTGAGAATCTCGCTGTAGGAGAGCTTGAGGAATTCGTCGGGACGAATGGCCTTGTCGTCGACATAGAAACCGCCGCGTCCCGGCCAGGGCTTGCCGAGATGCAGTTCGTCATAGGGGACCTGATGCCTGTCGAGCCATTCCATCAACAGCTTGCCCGTGTTCGCGACGATGCGGCCGATGTTGCCGTCGTAGGTATTCATGTTGCGCGCCGTGAACAGGATCACGTAGAAGCCCTGTTCGCGATAGCGTGCGAGCTGCTCCATCATTTCCGGTATCGGCAGCAGATCGGCATACGATTCGTCCGGAAGTTTCTTGGGACACAACGTGCCGTCGATGTCCATCACAATGCATTTTTGCTTGACCAGCACCTGAGCCTCCTCAGAATTTGCGTTCGAGTTCGTCGAGTATGTCTGCCGCGTTCACGAGAAAAGCGATCACCTTCTTCGGAACGTCGATGTGCAGCGGAGCCATGCTGATGAACAACGACGCCTCGTAGAGGCGCGTCAGCTCCGGATCGAAGCCGCTCTCGGTGAGCTTCTGCCGGAACATTCCGGTGGCCCACGGCTGAGGCTTCGCATCGATGTGCAGGCGCACCTTCAGATCGCTGTCGATGTCCAGGCGAAAGAGCCCATAGTTGATGAAGTCGTAGTTGCCGACCACCGAATGCGACAGCTTGGCGATGTCATAGTAAGGATTGACATACAGCTCATCTTCGGTTTCCGCGCCTCGCGCGTCGATGAAACGCATGAGGCCGGTCGTCTTGCTGTACAGAATGTTCGAGAAGCACAGATCGCCGTGCCCGATGCACAGGCTTTTCTCGATTTCCGCAGGTTGCGACTTGTCGAGCAACTTCAGATACCGGTCCAGCAGGGAGCGAACCCCGCCGAACGTCGCGCGTGCATAAGGCTCGATCGATGCATAGGCAGGCAGCGCTTCGAGTTGCTCCAGACGCGCGAGCAGCTTCGACCGGTACGCTTCGTCGCGCGTACGTTCGGCGATGTCGCGCGGCACCGGCCTGGCCGGTCGCGATCGCACGAAGAAGAGCACTTTATCGAGGAAGCGCTCGAGATGGATCCTGTTGAGCGAGCCGTGGATCCATTGCAGCGCCATGTCAGGAACGAACAGACGCTCCATCTTGTAGCTCGCGCCTTGCGCTTCCCGCGTGAAATCGTAGGGCTGCACGAAGAACATCTGCATCGACGCGGGCAGAAGATGATAGAAGTCGTGTTCGCGCTTCAACTTGGCGGCGTCGGTCGACCGCTTCAGCAGGACGAATTCGTTGACCGTCTGAACGGAATTGAAAAAGCGCGCGTCGAAGTTGCTGGTCAGGTAATCCGTGAAGCGAAGCGGATCGCGCAAGTCGATCATGCTGGCGTGATCGGGCACGGGCTGCAACTGCTCGCCAGCTTCCCGGAAGAACGACTCGGCCGACTCCCCGGATGCGACGGCCCGCAGGAACGACTGAGCCAGATCGTCCACGAGCACCATCATATGGGGTGCATAGGGATCGAACTGGTTGGCGTCGTTCGCCACCCGCAGGTTGTTGCGCGTCAGGCTGAGTTTCTGGAGAAAGAGCGCCGCCTCCTTCTCCGCGCAGCCGAATGCGATCCAGGCGGGAATATAGATGATCGTCTGTCTGCCGGGGCCGGAAAGCGGCGGTTTCGCCAGCGAGTCGGCATGCATCAGCGATTCCAGATCGACGAACGTCAGACCCGCCTGCCCGGCGAGGTCGGAGATCCAGCGGTCCAGCGAGCGCTTGCGGTAGTACACATCCGAGAATCGTTCGATACCCAGCAGGTTGCAGACGTCACTCGGCGGCGGCTGAGTGTTGTCGTAGATCAGTATCTTCTTCACCTCGTCAATCCTTCAGGCTGAGATGGGGCGCGTCGCCATTTGCGAAACAGGATCAATGCGATGATTCCGGGAACACACAGAATCTGAATCTTCCACTGATCGAAAACAGAGACCAGCGCGTCGTTCGACGCCGCGTGCGCCGGCCGATGGATGATGATGTCGGCGAACTGGCTGACGAGTCTGAGGAGCGGACTCCAGCTATTCAGATCCCGCGTGAGCAGCCCCAGGGCGAGAAGTTCGAAACACCAGATGAACAGCGTGACGAAGGCGAGCGTCAACATGCGGCCGCTAAGCAGAGGCCTTGCCAGTTGGGACAGATCGTTGATCGTCTCGAGAACCCTGAGGATGCGAACGGCTTTTTCGTCGCGATAGGTTCGGATCACGTGCAGATTCAACGTGGCCAGTTGTTCCGGCAACACGAAGAAGAAGCACAGCGTTGCCAGCACGAATGCCGTGCTCAGCCAGAGAACGGGGGCGATCGGTGCCACTTCCACGTCGGTGCGTGTAAGGATGACGAGGATCATGGCGCCGAGCGCGACCATGTCGAATACGCGCTCGACCCAGACGATCACGACACCGCGCGCGATGCTTCCCGACTGCTGCCAGGCAAACTCATTGACCCGCACCAGTTCGCCGAGCTTGAACGGAATCACTGCCGAGCAGGCGGCCGTATAGAGGTAGAGCCCCAGCAGCTTGCGCAACCGAATGCTGCCAAGAAGCAGGCCGAGTCGCAGCATGCGGGCGCCGTGCGCCATCGCATACAGGACGATCGGCCAGATCAGGGCGCTGGCTGGAGGGAAGCCCGTGCGAGACCAGCCGAGCGGGAGCCAGAGCGCGAGCGAGCCGACGAACAGGACCGCTGATACACCGAAGCCCCAAAACAACAGGCGCTTTCGATTAACGAGGGACATCAGGCTGCCCCGATGGCTGCGTCGAGAGCGTGCTGTCGTACACGGTATCGAACCGGTAGTCGTCGGGAGAGCGGGTGGTGTGCTGCCCGTCGAGGAAATCACGACGCCGGAACACGAACGTCGTCAGCAGTTTCAGAACCTGGAGCGACTGGCGTGTCAGTTTGACATTGGACACCTGATCGTCCTCGCGCCAGCTGATTGGAAAGAAGCGGATCTTCCAGCGGCGCCAGACGGTCGCCAGGATCATGTAGTAGTTGAACGTAAGGTTGTCCGCGAAACCTTGGTAACGCAGATTCCTGACGGCATCGACGCGATACATGTTGAGACCCGAGCCCAGGTCATAGAGGCGCTTGCCGCTGGCCGCCGAAAACAGCAGATTGAATACCTCGTTGCCGAACGTACGGAACGCGGAATAGCCTTCGAGCCGCGAGCCGGGCATGAAGCGGGCGCCGAGGAGGCAGTCGACCGTGCGATGTTCGCCTCGCTCGATATGAGGCAGCAGATCGCGTATGCTGCCCTGATCGTCACCGTGAAGGACCACTAGATAATCGAATCCCTCACGCGCGGCATAGGCGAACGCGCTCTTGTGCGAGCCGCCCAGACCGAGGTTATCCCAGTTCTGCATGACGCGAACCGGCAAGTCCAGTTGCGCCGCGGCAGAAATCGCGGACTTGACCGTGTCGTCGGTGCTTCGATTATCGACGACGATCACTTCACGGAAATGCGCCTCGCATCCCTTGAGCTGCAGGAGCGTGCGGCCGATCTGACGCGCGCAGTTATATGCGGGAATGAAGACGAGAATGCCTTCACGGTTCGGTGTAGTGCCCATCTTGCTGGATTTCTCGGGAAAGGTGCTGAGCACCGCTGCAGGCCATGACGGACATGCTCTGACGGGCGTCTAGCGGATTATGTGCCGCATTCTAACCCATCGGTCTGACCCGAACCTTCGGGAAACGGATTCAGACGGCGCCTGCGAAAGGTGCTGTCACTGACGGGACTTCGACCGCGCGTGACGGAACACCCAGAGCTTCGCCGAGAGGAAATTGACGAACATCCCCGCGATGGAACCCGCGGCAACCGCGAGCGCCGGCGCGGCGGGCGAGCGGGGCAGGATCGAGACGGCCAGCGCATAGGTGGCGTAATTGCATGCGCCTCCGAACGACATCGCAAAGAGATACTCCCACCATTCCCGCCATGGCGAAATCGTAGCCCTCCGGGCAAAGGTAATACGGCGATTGATCTGCCAGGTCACAAAAGCGGCGCAGAGAAAAGAGATCACGCGCCCGAGATAAGGTCCGCATCCGAGGGAAAGCGCGGCGTACAGCACCCCGGCATCGACAACGAAGCCGACGACGCCGGCAAAGGCGAAACGCAGGAACTCGCGTTGCACGTTACTCAACGCGCCCTCCCGCTTTCGTGGCCGGAATGGCGAGATAAGCGAGGCGCTTGAGTTCGTTGCGCCCTCGCGTGACGGTATCGAGCACCAGTCCGCAGATGAGAAGAATCGCGCCGGCCAGCATCAAGCCGCTGCTGAGGATCACGGTCGGAATCCTTGGAACCAGTCCGGTCTCGACATAGGTCTCGAAGACAGGAATCGCAAACAGCACCGACAGCACCACGCAAACCGTAAAGCCCACCGAAAAAAAAGCGAGGGGTTTTTCCGCCTTGAACAGCTTGAGAATGGTGAGCAGGATCCGGAATCCGTCGCGATATGTATTCAGTTTGCTTTCGGAGCCTTCCGGGCGAGCCTTGTAATCCGTTTCGATTTCGACCACCGGCATTCGCATGCTGAGCGCATGGACGGCGAGTTCGGTCTCGATCTCGAAACCGGCTGAGTGAGCAGGGAAGGTCTTCGCGTAGCGCCGCGAAAAGACGCGATAGCCCGACAACATGTCCTTGAAAGTCCGGCCGAAAATCGTTGCGGCGCACTGTGTGAGCAAGATGTTGCCGAAGCGGTGTCCGAGCCGATATGCCGTTTCTTCGTCACTCAGACGCGAGCCCACGACCATGTCGAGGCGGTTTTCGACGAGCGCGTCGATCAGCTTCGGTGCGGCGGCGGCATCGTAGGTCGCGTCGCCGTCGACCATCACGTAGACATCGGCTTCCACGTCCGCGAACATGCGTCGCACCACGTTGCCCTTGCCCTGCAAGGGCACGTCTATCACCTGAGCGCCGGCGGCGCGCGCGGCCGCGCCCGTGTCGTCGGTGGAATTATTGTTGAACGCGTAGATTTCGGCCGACGGCAGATGCAACCGGAAATCGCGGACGACGTGCGCGATCGTTGCTGCCTCGTTGTAGCACGGTACGACGACGGCAATGCGTAGCTGCGATATTTCGGCCATGAATGAAGTCACGTGCTGAATCCGGGCACGCGCTGGCGTGCGAAGGAAAGTGAATGTTGCGTAATGTTAACGCATGCCCCGCGTCGCGCCCTCGCCACTCGCGGCGCGGTTTCCAGCGGATCTCGAACGTCCACGCAGCAAATCGCCCGCAAGCACCAGCAAACCGAAGGTGAACGCAAGCCACGCCCAGTTGATGAATGGCGGAGTGAACACGAAACGAACCGTCGATTCACCCTGCGGCAGTGCGACGCTCTGGAAGATCTCTCCGGTCGTCTCGATGCTGCGTGGCTCGCCGTTCACGCGGGCGCTCCAGCCTTTCATCGCAAGCTCGAGACGGACGAGCGTCGAGGGCTTGTCGCAGCGTGCGTCGAGCGTGTCGCGGTCCTTGATCGACAAGGTACAGCCGGGGGCGGAGAGATACGGCGCGGGATCGGCAATCTCGAAGATTCGCATGCGGTCGTCGGCAAAGACCTGCGCGAGTTTGGCATCGGGATCACGAGTATGTTGCATGAACCCGGCCGAGCCTGGCGTTCCCTCGATATCCTTCGGCGCGAGCACATAGCGTGTGCCGATTCGACGGTAGGCTTCGAGGTTCGCTACGAGGCTGTCGGCTGCACTCGGACCGGCCGGATCGTTGCGTGAAACACCGGTAAAGAGAATGGGCGGAGCGTTGCTGTCCAGATGGGCCGTAACATAGTCGGTCCATGCCTTGGGAATCGGCAAATCATTATGGTTGACCGATGCGATACCGAAGTACGACCCGTAGTTCGGTTGCACCGGTCCGAGCGTGGCGAACCGCTGAAAGCCGAGATTCTGTTGAAGGTAGCGGACGCCGCCGAGTTCGACCGTGCCGCGCGACGGATAACTCAGGACCGGTATCAGAAAGTACAACACGGCTTCGAACACGAGCAGACCTGCCAGCGCGCGTGTGCGCGAAGCCACCGGCTTCCATCGCCATGTGATTGCACACAGCGCCACTGCAAACGCCGCAGTCACGATCCAGGCGATATGGGGGATGCGGCCGACGGGGTGCAAGCCCGCGTGAGCCATCGTCCAGGCGCCGAGAGCGCAAGCCAGCCCGACGAGCACGGTCATGACCGTGAGCCAGCGCGCGCTCGGGGCCGTTGCGAGATCGGTCAGCGCGAACGCAGCCAGCGTGCACATGCTGAATTCCCAGGAAGGCGGCAGATAGCGGTAGAAAGCCGCGAGCTTGAGGCCGGGAACGATATGCAGCAGCACGCTCACGCCCGGCATTCCGTAGGTCAGCGCCAAACACACCGCCGTCCAGAGCGCGAGCGCGAGGCGCAAGCCGCGATGCGTCGGCCCTCGTACGCCGCACAGCGCGAGCGCCATCAGCACGTAACCCGCGTAGCCGCCGACTGAGCCCCAGAAGTCCGCGAACGGCGCTTGCTGAAAAATGCTGCCGAACGCATAAGGGGAGAGCAGTGCCAGCGCATAGCTCGGGCTGAGGTGCGCGGATGCGAATCCGTCTCCGTGGCCGCCGGTATTCGCGAGCGGAAGAAAGTCGAAGAAGGGAACCAGCGCGGGCGCCGCCAGAGCAAGGGCCGCCAGGCCGCCGACGCAGATACGCACCCAGAAGGCGAGGCGAAGATCGCGCGACAGCGACGCCGTGCGGACCAGCGCCCAGACGAGGACGAGCAGGCCGTCCAGATACGCAACCTCAGGAAATCCGGCATACAGCGACGCCGCCAGTCCGATGATCAGCCACGCCGCGCCGCCTTTGCGCCGGGTTGCCACACGATCCCACAAGACCTCGATACCCAGCAGGGTGAGCGGCAGGAACGGGATCGGATTGACGACCGCGTTGGCGAGCCAGGCGAAGGTGCCGTTGAATTCGAAGACAAGCGCGGCGGCCGTCGCGGCGAGCGGTGTGCATCCGATGCGACGCAGCAGCGCCCATGTCGACCAGCCGGCGATGACCTGCAGCGCGATGTGCATATACAACTGTCCGTCGCGAAGGATGAGCAGCCAGGTCAATGGAAACAGCGCCGCGGACTGCACCTCCCCGGCGAGCGGCACGCCGACACCTTCGAAGTGATTCCACCACAGCGATTGCCCGTCGAAAAGATTGAGCGCGGCCCGCCGTCCAAGCGCGTGGCTGGTGAAGGCGATATTCGGATCGATAGTTGGGTAGGGCGGATAGCCCGTCAGTGGACCCGCATGCAAGTGGCTGTGCAGGCCGGCGTAGAGCAGTGCGGGATCCGCAATCAGCGCGCCGATGAGCAAGGGCGCCTTGACGAGAATGGGCGCCAGTAGCAGAAGCACGAGACAAGGCCAGACGCCCGGTGACCGGATAGTTGATGTCGGAAGGGGGCGGTCCTTGATGGCAGGGTGCATAAGCGCGGAAGGGGGAACTCGAAAGATCCGGAATCATACGGCAACCGGGCGTCGCAACCGACAGGCGTGAGCCTGGCGCCCACGGGTTGCGCGGACGTCCTGCGAGCGCGGGGCGCTCTCAGGCGTCAGGCCCCGCCAAGGACGCGTCGAAGCCAGCCGCTGAACCTGTTCGCTGCGCCCGTTGCATCGCGCTTCGGCGGCACGAGCAGCGCTTGCAGCGTCTCATAGGCATCATCGACGCGTCGTCCCGGACGACCCGTGTAACGTTCCAGTATGCCGTCGAGCCGGACCCGGAACGAAGCTTCCCGATATCGATCCAAAACCTGCAATATCGAGGAAGCCGTCATCCCCTCGGCGACTATGCCAAACGGTTCATACTCTTCACCGCCCAGGTGACGCAGGATTGCCGTGGGTCGATTCATCGAAAGCGACGCAAGCGCAAGCGTGCTGCCTGACGTGATCACTGCCGAAGTGCGCTCGAGCGCGCGGGAAAGCGGTTCGGCAGGATCCGAGAACTCGAAGATCGGCCGAAGCACATCATAGTGCGAGACGTGTTCCGGATGAACGCGCAGAATGATCTTCTTGCCGGACGATGCTTCGATGTCCTGGGACAGTTGCCGGAGTTCATCGGGGGGAATGTCTCTTTGCAGCGCGAACAGTATGCTTTCTTCCTCGGGCCGCGCGTCGGCGCTGTAGGAATCGAGGATGGGAAGCGAAAGCGCCACTGCCCGGTCCTGGAACTCGAGAGAGAGACGAGTCGTGAACGCTTCTCCGAAAACACCCAGATAGTCGTACGACTCGAACCGCGCTTCGTAATGCGACCACAACTGCACGAACCCATGCTGAAGCCCGATAAACCGCGTTTTCGGCGACACGGCCTGCACCCATTTGCGCAGTTTCAACTCCGGCCCGAGATGACAGGTCGTCATGAGGACGCCGTCATAATGCTTCTGCCTGACGCGGCGCTGAATGGCGGCGATGCATTCGGCTTCCGTCGCCTCGCATAATTCGAAAGTCGAATTGATGGGCGCGGTCAAGACGGCATGCGACTGGATATCGCTGCCATAGAGGCCGGTGTGATCCGGGTCCGAAAGACGGGGGAACAGGAGGAAATCGCACGTGCCACCCTCCGCCCGGATCTTGCTGGCGATCGGCAGCCAGTTCATCAAGCAGCGGCTCGTGAACGCCGACATCAAGATATTCAAAATAATCGTTACCGGTTGTTGCTACTGCTTGAGGGTGTAAGTTCGCAGGCTCCTGGCGCGGAATTCTCGCGAATGCCTTCAGGTATATCAGGAACGCGTATCGATATGCATGAGGCGCGACCGGTTCCACTAATCGCGCTAGTTAGTGCAAGTTAGCGCCGCTCGCGCTCTGGATGCGTGCAATTATAAAGCTTTCGATCACTCCTCCGATTCCGGATACATGCAACTCGGCCTCCTCTACACCTTCTTCGCCGCCATCGCCACCCTCGCCAACATCGGCGCGCAGGATCTCACCACGCGCATTTACACCGGCCCGTGGCACATCGTGTTGTCGGTATTCATCGGCACGGGCGTCGGTCTCGTCGTGAAATACGTGCTCGACAAGAAATGGATCTTCCGCTTCAAGGCCGACAACGCGCGCCACGACGCGACCATGTTCACGCTCTACGTGACCATGGGCCTCGTCACCACGGCGATTTTCTGGGGCGTCGAATTCGGCTTCAACCATATCTTCGGAACGGCTGAAGCGCGCTACATCGGCGCGTGCATCGGTCTGGCGATCGGTTACGTGATCAAGTACCGGCTCGACAAGCGCTACGTCTTCCGCACCTTTGCCTGACCTAGAGCGACGCCCGTTTGAACGCGAACCGCGGCACGTTGCGGATGATGAACATGATCCCCCACCAGAACCACGGCGTATAAAGCACGTCCTTCTTCCTTTCGATACCGCGCACGATATCTTTCGCGACCTTCTCAGGCGTCGCGACGAGCGGTCCGGGCAGCGGCAGTCCCGCTGTCATCGACGTGGCGACGAAGCCCGGCTTGATATCGACGACATGCACGCCGACCTTGAAGAGCCGCGCGCGCAAGCCTTCCAGAAACGCCTGCAACGCGGCCTTCGCGCTGCCGTACAGATAATTCGACGGACGCCCGCGATCCCCCGCCACCGATGAAATGACCGCGAGCACGCCATGACGCTGCGCTTCGAGCCGGTTGGCGACCGGCGTGAGCAGCGCGATCAGCGAGAGCGCGTTGGTGTGAAACTCGCGCACCGCGACGGCGGCATCGCTTTGACAGGCCGCCTGATCCGGCAGCGTGCCCGATGCGACCAGCACGATATCGATCGAATCCATGTGCGCGGCGCAGTCGGCGAGCATTGCGGCGTGATCGTCGAGGTTGTCGATGTCGAGCCGATGCACCGCGGCGAAGGCCGCCCCGCGCGCGGTCAGATCGGCGGCGACCTGTTCCATGCGTTCCTGATTGCGCGCGACGAGAAAGAAGCGCGCGCCTTTGGCGGCCCATTCGCGCGCGCACGCGATGGCAATGGCGGACGTGGCGCCCACGATGACGATGTTCTTCATAAGCCGGTCATTCTTTTCCAGAAATGCGACAGCATGGCCGGATCGCGAAGCGACTCGAGCTGCTGCCATTGAGGATAGGCGGCGCGGAAATCTTCGCCCGACATGTGCGCGTCCTTGGCCGGATAGATGCGTCCGCCCGCGTCGCGCACGATCGCATCGAGCGCCTTGAAGAGCTGGCCGTTGCGCATCTCGTGTTGCGGGAAGTCAAGCGCGAGCGATGTGCCTTCCATCGGAAACGACAGCAATCCGGGCGATGGAATGTCGCCGCAACGCTTGAGCACCGCGAGAAACGAACCCGTGCCGCTCGATGAAATGCGCTCGAGCATCGCGCGCACCGCGTCACGCGCGCTCGCCGCGGGCACGACGCACTGATACTGCTGAAAGCCCGGCGGTCCGTAGATCCGGTTCCATTCGAGCAGGCTGTCGAGCGGATAAAAGTAGCCGTCGTAACCGACGCGCGAGATCTCGATGGGCTTGCGCTGACGCCGGTAATACAGCTCGTTGAACGCGCGCAGCGTGACGCCGTTGATGAGCGAGACGGGCGGCGTGAACGGCACGCGGCGCTTGCGTGGCTCCGCGACATCGAGCGAGCCGTGGATCGCGTGATCGCCCGCCATGAAGATGCCGCGCCCGAGCGCGGGCCCGCGGCTCGCGCAATCGATCCAGGCGACGCAGTACTCATGCGTCGCGTCGTACGTCTCCGACAGATCGAAGAACTCGTCGAGCTTGCCGAAGCGGATGCTCGTCACATCGATGAGGCTCGTGCGGATCGGCATCAACGAGAATTCGGCCCACAGGATGAGGCCGGTGAGGCCGAGCCCGCCGATCGTCGCGTTGAAGAGCCCTGGGTTCGTTTCCGGTGAGCACTCGATCAGCGAGCCATCGCTGCGCGCGAGGCCGAACGCACGGACGTGCCGCCCGAAGGTGCCGCGCACATGGTGATTCTTGCCGTGCACGTCGTTGGCGATGGCACCGCCGAGCGTCACGTACTTGGTGCCCGGCGTGACCGGCAGCATCCAGCCGCGCGGCACCGCGAGCGCGAGAATCTGCTCGAAGGTGATGCCCGGTTCGGCGCGCACGACGCCGCGCGTCCAGTCGGCGCAGACGATGCGATCGAGCGCGAGCGTCTGGAAGACGTGGTTCGAACTCGCGAGGCATACGTCGCCGTAGCTGCGGCCATTGCCGAAGGCGAGCGTCGTGCCGTGAGCGGTCTGCACGTCGCGCCATCGGGCCTGCGCTTCGTCGCGCCAGTAGGCGGCGTGCGCGGTCTGCGGCAGACGAGGGTAGCGGCCCCAGGAAAGCAGTTCGCTCATCGGTCAGGTTGCGAGCCAGAACGCGAAGGCGCACAGCGCGGCGACCAGCAGGCTCACGCGATCGCGCGCGGCGAATACGATGGGGTCGTCCTTCATTCCGCCGCGATGCGTAATGACCCACGTCCGGCTGAACCAGTAGAGCATCAGCGGACAAACCATCCAGATGAAGCGCGGATGCCGGTAGAGCATGGTGGTGTGCTCGTCCTGAATGTACAGCGCGAGCACCATCACCGAGATGTAGCCCGACGACGTGCCGAGCGACGACACGATGGCCAGATCGCTCGCCAGATAGCCGCGTCCTCGTACATCGTCGCGTCCGGCCTTCTGCATCGCGTGGAGTTCGGTGTACCGCTTGACGAGCGCGAGACTGAGGAAGGCGAACATCGAGAAGGCCAGCAGCCAGAACGTCAGCGGGACGTAGATCGCCGCCGCCCCGGCGATGATGCGCGTCGTGTACAGCGCGGCGAGCACGACTACATCGATCATCACCTGGCGCTTGAGCGCGAGCGAATAGGCGAGCGTCAGCGCGTAATAGCCGAAAAGGGCCGCGTTGAATCTCCACGACAGGAAGCTCAAAGAGATCGCGAAGGCAGCGGTGAGCAGGACGGGGCACAGCGCCACGCCCCAGGCGAGCGACATCGTGCCTGCGGCGAGCGGGCGCTTGCGCTTGACCGGATGCTGGCGGTCGTCCTGCAGATCGAGCAGGTCGTTGAGCAGATAGACGCTCGACGCGCACAGCCCGAACGCCAGGAATGCGAGCACGGCGAGCCCGATCGCCGTGGGCGAATCCAGTTGATGGCCCGCGAGCAACGGAACGAACACCAGCACGTTCTTGAGCCACTGATGCAGGCGCAGCGACTTCGCCCAGACCTTGAGCGTCGGCGGGCGGTCTTCGAAGACTTCCGCGATGTTGTCGTGTTTCGATGCCGCGCGCACCACGCCCCTGTGCGGATTGACCACGTAGGCGCGGTCGGCGGCGGCCCAGACGGCAATGTCGTCGTGCGAATTGCCCACATAGTCGAAACCCTTCTCGCCATACTCGGCGACGAGCCGGTCACGCTTGCGATGCGAAGAAAGATTGACGTGCTCGTCGGTGGCGAACACGCGATCGAAGATGCCGAGATGTTCCGCGATCCGCTGCGCGAACGACTCATGGCTCGCGGTTGCGAGCGCGATCGTGCGGCCGGCGGCGCGCATGTCGCGCAACCAGTTGAGCACCTGCGAGTTGTAGGGAAGCGTCGTGACGTCGATGCTCACATGCTCTGCGAGCCGCGATTTCAGCGCGGGCTTGCCGCCGCTCGACAGCCATTGCAGCGGCTTGTAGAACTTCTGCGGGAACCATCTCAGAAAAGCGAACCCGCTCTCGACGAGGATGTCGGAGTGGATCAACGTGCCGTCCAGATCGACGACGATGGGCTTGTTCATACAATGCACGATAGGAGATCGGTTAAGCCCACAGCGCGTCCAGCCTGAACCAGAAGGGACAGGTTCGTCGCGGGCGCGGCAGAATACTCCAGTTGCTGGCGGAATTTAGCACAATGTTCAGTTGGTTCCGCCACGCTCCGCTCCCGATACCCCGCGGTTGCCGAATCCCCCGACATTGAGGACAATCTTGGCGTTTTCCATCCGTCGATGCGGTCCGTTTTCCTCTCGTGGCGCGGACACCCCCCTGGTCCGATGAACCCGAACCCACAGCCCGCCATCACGCTCAGCATTTCGATCGTCGTCTACCGGCCCGACGCCGCATTGCTCGCGCGCACCGTCGAGACGCTCGAAACCGCACTCGCGCAACTGCACGACGTCGCCGGGCGCCCGTGTCTGTATCTGATCGACAACGGCAATCCCGGCGAGCTTGCCGACCTGCCAGCGACCTCTGATGCCGAATTCGACACCGTCGTGCTGAAGGGACACGGCAATGTCGGCTATGGCCGCGGCCACAATCTCGCGATTGAACGCGCGCAGAGCCGCTTCCATCTGATCCTGAACCCGGATGTCGAGCTCAATGCCGACGGCCTGCGCCGCGCGCTGGCCTTCCTGCGCGATTCGCCGCAGACGGGCCTGCTCGCGCCGTGGATCGGCGGCGACGATGGCCGTCAGCAGTTTCTCTGCCGCCGCTATCCGTCCGTGTTCGACCTCTTCGTGCGCGGCTTCCTGCCGTCCGCGCTGCGCAAGCCGTTCGCGCGGCGGCTCGCGCGCTACGAGATGCGCGATGTGATCGGCGAAACCGACATCGTGTGGGACCCACCGATCGTGAGCGGCTGCTTCATGCTTTTTCGCACCGATGTGCTCACGTCGCTCGGCGGCTTCGACCCGCGCTATTTCCTCTATTTCGAGGACTACGACCTGAGCCTGCGCACGCGTCGCGTCGCGCGCATCGCGTACGTGCCGACGGTGCGTATCCTGCATCACGGCGGCGGCGCGGCGAAGAAGGGCTCGACGCATATCAAACTCTTCGTCACGTCCGCGTACCGGTTCTTCAGCCGTTTCGGCTGGAAGTGGCTATGAGCGATTCCGGCCGACGCATCGCGATCACCGGCGCCAACGGCTTCGTCGGCCGGGCGGTGAGCTGTGCCTTGCTCGCGCGCGGCATCGCCGTGACGGGGCTCGTGCGGCGCGACGCGCGATGCGAGCCGGGCGTCGACGCACGCGCGATCGACAGCCTCGACACTCTCGCGCCGGACGCGTTCGCGGGTTGCGACGCGGTGATCCATCTCGCCGCGCGCGTGCACGTGATGGCCGACGCAAAATCGCAGGCGCAGGCGGTGCTCGACGCCTATCGCGCGACCAACGTCGAGGGCACGCTCGCCGCCGCCGACGCCGCGCGGCGCGCGGGCGCCACGCGTTTCGTCCTGATGAGCAGCATCAAGGCGCTCGGCGAGCGCGATCCGGGCCGGCCCTTCACGGAAGACGACGCACGCAACCCGCCCGATGCCTACGGTGTCTCGAAGGCCGAAGCCGAGGTGAAGCTGCTCGGATTCGGCAGCCGCACGGGGCTCGAAATCGCGGTCGTGCGGCCGCCGCTCGTCTATGGCCCGGGCGTGCGCGCCAATTTTCTGGCGATGATGCGCGCGATCGCGCGCGGCGTGCCGCTCCCGCTCGGCGCGATCGATGCGCGGCGCAGTCTCGTTTCCGTCGACAATCTCGCGAGCGCGACGATCGAATGCGCGCTGAATCCGGCCGCAGCGGGCCGCCTGTTCCATGTCACCGACGGCTACGATCCAAGCGTGGCGGAGCTCGCGCGCAAGCTCGGCGAGCATCTCGGCAAGCCGGCGCGGCTCGTGCCGGTGCCGGCGGGATGGCTGCGCGGCGTCGCGCGCATCACCGGCAAGACGGCGCAGATCGATCGCCTGACCGGAAGCCTGCGGGTCGATTCGCAGCGCATCCGCGACGCGCTCGGCTGGCAGGCGCCGCAATCGCTCGACGAAGGGCTCGCCGCCACCGCCGCATGGTTTCGAAACAGCCACCCGTAAAAGTTAAAATACGCGCTGTTTCGACATCGGCATTGCAAGACTTCTGACAGCTTCTGTCAGCGCGATTTTCCTTATTCGTCAGATATTTATAACTGAACCCGGCGAATGTTCGCGTATCCTTCGGGGTTTTCCCGAGAAAAGAATTGCCAGGACGATAGGGCCTCGTTTCGACAACTCGATGACATTGCATGCTGCTTTCGTATTTTGAAGCTTCGCCGCTGCTGACCGCGACGGCGGTCGTGGTATTGGCGTTCGCCGCGTGCGCGCTGATCCTTCGGACGCTGCTTGGCACCGGCCTCGCGTGGCGTCTCGCCACCGACATCCCCAACGAGCGCTCGCTGCACGAGCGGCCGACGCCGCGTGTGGGCGGCTGGGGCGTCGTGCCGGTCGCCGTGATCGCGCTCGTGCTCGCCGCGCCGTCGATGTGGCTCGTCGCCGCATGCGCGGTCTTTCTGGCGGCCGTGTCGCAGATCGATGACCGCCGCGGGCTGCCCGCGCGCGTGCGCTTTGCAGCGCATATGGTCGCGGTCGCGCTCGTCATCGTCGCGCATCCGGCGGACGTGCCGTGGTGGGCGCTCGCGCTGGTCGGCTTTCTGATGTTGTGGCTCGTCAATCTCTACAACTTCATGGACGGCTCCGACGGGCTCGCCGGCGGCATGGCGCTGTTCGGTTTCGGCGGCTATGCGCTCGCCGCGCTCGCCGGGCCCACGCCGCATGCCGATCTGGGTCTCGCGAGCGCGGCGATCGCCGCCGCCGCGGCCGGATTCCTGACCCTCAATTTCCATCCGGCCCGGATTTTTCTGGGCGACGCCGGGTCTATTCCGTTGGGTTTTCTCGCTGGCGCGCTTGGGTTTTGGGGCTGGCAGCGAGGCGCGTGGCCGGTCTGGTTCCCGGCGGTCGTGTTTTCACCGTTCATCGCGGATGCGTCGGTCACCCTGTTGCGGCGTCTCGCGCGCGGCGAAAAATTCTGGCAGGCGCATCGGGAGCATTACTATCAGCGCATGGTGCGCTCGGGCGTCGGACACGCGCGAACCGCGCTCGCATGGTATGCGCTCATGTTGGCGGGCATAATGCTTGCCAACTGGGCACTGCGGTTTTCGTTCGCGGGGCAGTGGGCGGCAGTGACAGGCTGGGCCGTCGTGGTTGTGGCAGCGGGCGCGGCGGTCGATGCGCGTTGGCGGCGTCATGCGACGCGCCATTCCGAACAAACTTGAGGGGCCGGCTGATGAATCGAATAAAAGCATCATGGCTATCGGCGGGCGCATTCCTCTTCGATCTGGTCGCCGTGGCCGGGTCCTGGATTGCCGCGTACGTCATCCGCTTCAATGGCGCCGTGCCGCACGACTTCCGCGAAGGCGCGCTCGGTGCGCTCGTCTGGGTGCTGCCGGTCTACGCCGTCGTCTTTCGCGTCTTCGGTCTTTATCGCGGCATGTGGGTGTTCGCGAGCCTGCCCGACCTGATGCGTATTTCAAAGTCGATCATCGTCGGCGCGCTCGTCGTGATGGTGGGCGCGGTGATGTCGCAGCCGATACCCATCATCCCGCGCTCGGTGCTCATCGTTTCGCCGCTGCTGCTGTTCCTCGCGATGGGCGGCGCGCGCGCGCTGTATCGCGCGGCCAAGGAGTTCTATCTGTACGGCGGCCTCGTGGGACAGGGCAAGCCCGTGATCGTGCTCGGCGCGGGCACGGCGGGCGCGATGCTCGCGCGTGAACTGGCGCGCTCCAGCGAGTGGCGCCTCGTCGGCATGCTCGACGACGATCCCGGCAAGCAGGGCCGCGAAGTGCTCGCGCACAAGGTGCTCGGCTCGTTCGGCGATCTGCCGCGCATCGCGGAGCAACTGAAGGTCGACTACGTGATCATCGCGATTCCGTCGGCGTCGGTCGAGGAACAGCGGCGTGTCGCCACGCTGTGCGTGCGCGCGGGCGTCAAGGTGATGGTGCTGCCCGCGCTCTCGCCGCTCACGCAGGGGCAGAACTTCCTGTCGCGCGTGCGGCAGATCGACCTCGAAGACCTGCTCGGCCGCGAGCCGGTGAAGATCGACATGCCGCACGTCGAGCAGTTGCTGCACGGGCGCGTCGTGATGGTGACGGGCGCGGGCGGTTCGATCGGCTCGGAGCTGTGCCGGCAGATTCTGCGCTTTGCGCCGGCGCAACTGGTCGCGTACGATCTCTCCGAATACGCGATGTACCGTCTCATCGAGGAACTGCACGAGCGCTTTCCCGAGTGCTCGGTGATTCCGGTCGTTGGCGATGCTAAAGATTCGCTCCTGCTCGATCAGACGATGGCGCGCTTCACGCCGCATATCGTCTTCCACGCCGCGGCTTACAAGCACGTGCCGCTGATGGAAGAGCAGAACGCATGGCAGGCGGTGCGCAACAACGTGCTCGGCACGCTGCGCGTCGCGCGCGCGGCGATCCGCCACGGCGTGCGCCACTTCGTCCTGATTTCCACCGACAAGGCCGTCAATCCGACCAACGTGATGGGCGCGAGCAAGCGTCTCGCGGAGATGGCGTGTCAGGCGCTGCAGCAATCCGCGCCGCGCACGCAGTTCGAGACGGTGCGTTTCGGCAACGTGCTCGGCAGCGCGGGCAGCGTGATTCCGAAGTTCCAGCAGCAGATCGCGAAGGGCGGGCCGGTCACGGTCACGCATCCGGAGATCACGCGCTTCTTCATGACGATTCCCGAGGCCGCGCAGCTCGTGTTGCAGGCGTCGAGCATGGGACGCGGCGGCGAAATCTTCATTCTCGACATGGGCCAGCCCGTGAAGATCGTCGATCTCGCGCGCGATCTGATTCGGCTCTACGGGTTCTCGGAAGAGCAGATCCGCATCGTGTTCACGGGGCTGCGTCCGGGCGAAAAGCTCTATGAGGAACTGCTCGCCGACGACGAAACCACTACGCGCACGCCGCATCCGAAGCTGCGCATCGCGCAGGCGCGGGGCGTGCCGGATCATTTCATCGACGAACTGTTGCCGTGGCTCATGCAGCATCGCGTGCTGTCCGATGAAGAAGTGCGCCGCGATCTGCGCCGCTGGGTGCCGGAGTATCAGACGACGACGATGCCCGTGCTGCAGAGCGTGCAGGTCGCGAAGGTGGCGGCCGAGCGCGGCGCGGCGGGCTGACGCGGGCGGTCACGCATGACGACGCTCGACGAAGTTCATGCGCTGACCCACGCGGGCTCACTGTTGTCGCAGAGCGGCGAGATCGTCGCGCCGTACGATCTCGAAGTCACGCATGCCGATGCCGCCGGTTTTTCCCCGCTGCCCGCCGATATCCTGAACGCGGGCCGCGCGCCTTTCGGTGCGGACTATGCGCGCGCGAGCCGCGTTCATCTCGTCAACGCATTCGGCGTCACGCTCGGGGATTCGATCATCGGGCTTTCGGCGCTCTTCGCGATCAGGCGGCTGCATCCCCATCTCGCGTTCACGATCTACCGTCCGGCGCGCGCGCCGCGCTATGTGCAGCGTCTGTACGAACTCGCGGCGCCGCGTTGCGGCGATATCGTCGACTTGCCCGTGCCGCTCGCGCGCCTTCCTGTCGATGAGCTGAAGATCGATATCGGCAATCAGCTCTTCTGGCCGCGCTTCGCCTCGATGCCGATGATCGATTTCTTTCTGTGGGCGCTGGGCGTCGCGCCGCAGACCATCGATGCGGACGACAAACGCAATCGCTGGCTCGCCGATGTGCCTTTGCCTGCGCCCACGCACGAGGCCTACGCGCTTTTCTGTCCCGATGCCAGCACGCCGGTGCGCAGCATTCCGGCGTCGGCGCGTGCGGGTATCGTGGCGCGGCTCGCGGATGAAACCGGCCTGCCGGTGATGGGGTTCGGCGCGGTCGACCATCCGCGTTATCGCGACATCGCGTCGCTTTCTGTCGATACTGGCGATTTCCTCGCGTGGGTCGGTCGCGCACGCTATCTGGTGACGGCGGACACGGCGGCGCTGCATGTCGCGGCTGGTTTTGGCGTGCCGACCACGGCGTTTTTCACGACGATTCCCGCAGCCATGCGTGCGCGCGATTATGTGAACTGTGTTGCGGTCGATATGCCGTTGCCGCATCTGCACGGCGTTCACGCTAGCGCGCGGCCAGCGGATCTTCATGCGGTCGAGTGCGCGTATCGCGATTACGACTGGTGCGCGATGCCGTTCGCGCGCAGTGTGAAAGCCTAACTCCTGCTGACCTGAAACGTCGGCAACCGCGCATACAGCTCCGCAACCCAGTCGATGAACACGCGCACACGCCGAGGCTGATGGCGATTGGCCGCATACAGCACCGACACCACGCGCGGATACGACGGATAGTCGCTGAGCACTTCCCTGAGCGCGCCGCTCTTGATGAGCGGCGCGAGCGTATAGCTGGAACTCTGAATCAGCCCGAGTCCCGTGACCCCTGCCGCGATATACGAATCACCGTCGTTCACGGCGATCTTGTGCTTCATCGCGACGGTGCGCGTCTCTCCATCGACGACGAATTCCCAGTTGCGCACGCGCCCCGAGTTGTTCAGCACATACCCGACGGCGAGATGCTGTTCGAGATCCTCCAGCGAAGCCGGCTCGCCATGTTTCTCGATATAGCCCGGCGCGGCGCACGTGATCTGCGTATACGCGCCGATGCGCTTCGCGACCAGCCCGACATCGCCGACCGCGCCCACGCGCACGACGCAATCGACCGCTTCCTCGACGAGATCGACCTGCCGGTCCGTCAGCAGCAGCTCGACGCCGATATCCGGATACGCCGCGAAGAATTCCGGCAGCGCGGGAATGATCGTGTTCTTCGCCATCACCTGCGGCAGGCTGACTTTCACGTTGCCCTTCGGACTCAGCTTCGAATGCGAAAGCGACGCTTCCATGTCGTCCACTTCGCCCAGCACGCGCACGCAGCGCTCGTAATAGGCCTCGCCGTCTTCCGTGATGCTGATGCTGCGCGTCGTGCGATTGATCAGGCGCGCGCCCAGATGGGCTTCGAGCGCCTGCAGCGTGCGCGAGACGCTGGCGGGAGGCAGGCGCAGGGCGTCGGGGGCTTTGGAGAAACTGCCCGCCTCGACGACCCGCGCGAAGACTTTCATTGCAAGAAAGCGGTCCATGCTCGGGGTCCGGAACGTAATCGCGCGCCCCGAACGGCGCGCGCGAAGAATCAGCCAGCTTTTTCAAGCGACGATCATACTTGGGTTCGCCCGCGCCCGCGCCGTTTCAGAACCCCAATCCCTGGCAGAGCCACCCCGAGTAATGTTCGATCATGCGCTGAAACGGCGCGTGATGGCCGTACGCGATCGATGAAACCGCCAGCAGCCCGACGCCCGCGGCGAGCGCGCGCGGCATCTTGCGCGGCTGGTCGAAGACGCGCGCGAGGAACAGGCCGGCGATGGCCGCGCCGAGCACCCAGCCCGCGACGACTTCGGCCGGCGTGTGGGCGTCCTGCATGATGCGGCTCGCGCCGATCGCCGCCGCGAGCGCAAGCCCGCCCGCCGCGCCCAGCCGATACCATTCGCCGCCGAAACCGCCGAACAGCAGCCCGCCAGCGACCGTGTAGATCGACGCGGCGAGCATCGTGTGACCGCTGATCATGCGCAGCTGAATCGCCGTTATTTCGACGCCGCAACCGGCGTAGAGAATCTTCGAGAGACCGACGAAGCCCATGCCGATTGCGAGCAGCACCGCCCAGCGCAACGCGAGGCGCAGGTCGACCGAGCGCAACCAAAGCGCGCAGACGAGTGCGAGCGGGAGCAAAAAGGCCGCGTCGCCGAGATTCGAAAGGATCCAGAGTACCCTTGATTCCATGCGTGTCCGTTATAGGTAATCTCGCGGGTCCGTCGAACTCGCTTACGAGGTGTCGCCCTGTTTTCGACGGCCCGCCAGCCGGTATTCGGTCGGCGAAATCGAGAGCCGCTTGCGGAAGATCTTCGCGAGGCCGTCGCCGCTGCCCGCGCCGCAACGCCGCGCGATCTTGTCGACGGGCAGATCGGTTGCGGCGAGCAGCATGCAGCTCGCATCGAGCCGGGCGCGCAGCAGATATTCCGACGGCGTCAGCCCGATCTGCGCCTTGAAGCGGCGCAGGAAATTGCGCTCGCTCATCGCGGCGACGCGCGCCGCATCGGTGATGGAAATCGGCCGCACGTAGTTTTCGCGAATCCAGCGCGCGGCGGTCTCGATCTTCTGGCGCACGCCGCCGCTGTCGGTATCGTCAAGCACGGTGGCGAGCTTCTGCCATGCGCCGGGAATCGAACGCTCCGACACTTCCCGCGCGACCGTCGCGCCGTGATCGCGCTTGACGATGGACAGCGCCGCCGCGATTGGCCCTTTCGGATCGTCGAGCGTGAGCGTCTGCTCGGCGATGAAAAGCGGGTTCGTCAACGTGGACGTCAGCGCGGGCGAGCGCGCGTGCTCCGCGGACTCCGCAGTGAAATCGAGCGAGCGGTTCTGCACGGAGAGACTGGCCGCGGCGAGAATATGCGCGCCTTCGCCGATCGCCTTGATGTACGGAATCTTCGGCGCGACGCGGCCGAGACGCTTCCTCAGCGCCGCGTCGTTGCGCGCATGCCGCGCGCCCACGCCGCCCGCGATGAAGAGCGCATCGCACTCGTTCATCCAGCGCGTTTCGAGGCTCTCGGTCCAGATCCGCATCGAGCAGCTGCTCGCCACGCTGCCACCCTCGCTCGACAGGAACAGGAGCGAATAGTTGGGCGCCGCCGCGCGCCCGGCGGCATCCGCGGGCAGGCGAACCTGATTGGCGAGCGAGAACACCTCGGAGATCGAACTGACTTCGACGAGCGAAAAGTCCTCGAAGATCAGAATGCCGATCCGCTTCGCCGCGCTGGCCATATCGGCGGGCGGCGTGTCGTGCGCGACGCCGCGCACGACCTGAAGCCTGCCCGAGCCATTGGCATACACCATCGACGTCTCCCTGTGCGGACCGGAGCCGGCATGTCGGCGGCGTGTCCCGGTCCCATCCATAAGGAACGAAAGTACGGGAAAGTGAGTTACATGGCTCGCACTATACGCGGCGGCCAACAGTCCCCGGGTCGCAAGTCCGAAATTGACGAACTGTTGGCAGATGATCTCGATACGCGGGGAATATGCTCGCATCATCCGTGACGTCTGATGAAACCGGACGGTCGCGGCACAGCAGGTTTCTTGGCGGAAGGGGCGGGCGGCGCGCAGCAATGTGCGCCGTTTGTCCTTTCAGCGCGCGCGTTTGCGGGATCAGCGGAAGTAGGCCTTGGTGTTCTCGTGCACGTCGTCGCGTGCGAGCAGATCGTCGGCGCCAAGCCAGAGATATTCGCTGTGTTGATCGAAACGTCCGATCGGCACGGTGCCGCTCAAGGTCATCGCGTAAGCGAGCACGATGTAGTGCGTGCCGATGTCCGACGCGCCCGCGAAGTTGTCGTCGTAGAGATGCTCGTACACGCCGAAGAAGCGCGTGGCCGAACGCTCCGCGCTCGCGACCCCAAGTTCGTTGTGCACGATGCGCCTGAATGCGGCGTCGAGCGTTTCATCCTTGACGATGCGCCCGCCCGGGACGAACCAGGTGCCCTGCGCAGGACGGTTGCGGCGACGGCCCACGAGAATGCGCCGCTTGCCGTCGGTGACGATCAGATCGATCGCCACGAGCGGCGTCAGCCGAACCACCGTCAGAAAATCCGTGTTGCTCAGCATCTTCGCTCCGTGTCTGTCGCGCGCTCAAGCGCACACGATGACGCCCGCGCGGCTGCGCGACCGTGCGCGCGGGCACGCGCCGGGATGTTTTGTCGGATCGATCGGGCAGGTCGGCCATGTTCGAATCCGCATCGATTCTCACAACTGAAACATCCGACGGATGCCGCCACGCAAATCTGGCGGCACATCGAGGCAGCAAACTTGACCGATGCCGCGCTGCCGCCGCCGCACTAAATCCCGCAGGCGCGGACGTCGACGGTTCGCGCGAATTTAAAACCATTCGCCCGATGATTACGTGGCCAGACATTCGGTCATTCAAAAAGCGGCGTCGCGGCGTGCGCCGCCGCAAATATATGAGGCGGAGATGGAAGTGGCCGCGCGCCGGGTCCGCGTGCGCGCGGCGTCGCCGCCAGCCGGCACGTATTGCGCCGCAGCAACGTAATTCATATGAAAACACCGCATTATGTCGTTGAATAAAAATCGCGCGGGCCGGTTCAAAATCGACTTTCGACCTTGCGTTCGATTAATTTAAAATCATCGTTAATCGAAGGGCACTTCTGCGGAGCCATTAAATAGGCGAATCAGATGTTGATTAGCCAGCGTTTGTAAATGTAACGGTAAATCCAAAATTTTCCGATTTCATTGATTCAAGTTACTGCGCAGCCTCGGATCGATGTTTCATTTTTGAATCAATTTCAATGATCCTACCGGGCCGATGCGCTGCCCGGAGAACCGCGCAGGGCCGTGTATCATGGCGTTGCGGCCATCCGGCTGTCCGATCCGGCCGCTTGCGGGACGAAATGCGCTAACGCCTGCAGCCACACTTTGTATGACAAAACCAATCGTATTTTTCATCCACTGAAAAATGCGCGTCGTTGCGATTTGGAAAAGGCATACCAATGTGCGGTCACCCTCACAGCGGAACAGATTCTGTCGTTCAAACGCGAAATTCCAGAGCACAAAAAACATTGTCTGCTTATTATTCAAGCCAGCGGATCGAATCCGCCATCACTTCGTTCCAATCGGTCACGGCAACCCGGCGAAGTTCGGGATAGTCCATTGATGCGCCGCAATGGCCGAGAAACTCTTCCGCGCACTCCAGGAAACAAAGCAGCAGAGGATGACCATGCCTTACGCCAATGTAGAACCCGCAGTCACGGGTTGGACACCACCCGCGACGAGAGCCTCGCAGGCCGAGGTCCGCCGCATCGCAATCTTGCTGTTCGACGGTTTTTCCCTGCTGGGCGCGGGGATCGTCGCGGAGGTCTTTCACATGGCGAACGAGTTGTCGTCTGCGAAGTCACGGCCGGACTGCACGTATGACGTGCGCTTCCTGTCGGTCGAAGGCGGCAATGTGGCGTGCTCGTCGTCGGTGCGCGTGTGGACCGACGGGCTCGACGCGCGTCACTACGGCGGCTTCGATGCGCTGTTCGTCGCGGGCGGACGCGGCGCCGACGACGCCGCGAAGGACGATCGCATCATCGAATGGCTGCGCCGCGTGCAGTCGAAGACGACGGTCGTGCGCGCCATCTCCGAGGGCCGCAAGGTGCTCGACGCCGCCGGCATCGGTCACGCGCAGGAATCGCAGCGCTACGGCAACGCGATGATTCACCTCGTGCGCGAGGAGCAGCAGGGCGATGCGGGCGACCGCTACGAATCGATGAAGGGCGCGCTCATCATCGTCAAGCGCGATCTGGGCATCGACGTGTCGCGCAGCGTGGCTGAGCGCCTGATGCCGGGTTCCGCCGCGAAGCTGGTGTCGATTCTCGGCGACAGCGGCGCGGCGTCGGCGGGCGACAAGATCCGCGCGGCGGCGCGCTGGTTGCAGGACAACTGTGAACGGCCGATTTCGGTCGTCGATGCGGCGCAGGTGGCCGCGATGAGCGAGCGCAACTTTTTGCGCCGCTTCAAGATCGAGATGGGCATCACGCCA
>Ga0160447_100127_pt1 | contig 53970 bp, 52 predicted proteins | sample HID1973K_E1MG_FD_108222 | JGI IMG/M metagenome (GOLD analysis project Ga0160447, IMG submission 108222) | Enriched mosquito-associated microbial communities from UW Madison campus, WI, USA - HID1973K_E1 MG | ecosystem: Host-associated > Arthropoda: Insects > Digestive system > Unclassified ...
CGCGCCATGCGACACAGCATCGGCGATATGCGCTTCGACTTTCCCGATCGCCGCCTCGTTGATGAGCGGCCCTTGCGTGACGCCGCCCTCGAAGCCGTTGCCGACCTTGATGCGGCCGACCGCCGCCGCGAACTTGTCGGCGAATGCGTCGTACACGCGGTCCTGCACATAGAAGCGGTTCGTGCAGACGCAGGTTTGTCCGGCGTTCCGATACTTCGAAGCGAGCGCGCCTTCGACGGCCGCGTCGAGATCGGCGTCGTCGAATACGATGAACGGGGCGTTGCCGCCCAGTTCGAGCGAGAGCTTCTTGACGGTCGGCGCGCACTGGCTCATCAGCAGCCGGCCCACCGGCGTCGAGCCGGTGAACGAGAGCTTGCGCACGATCGGGTTGGCCGTCATCTCCGCGCCGATCTCGCGCGGATCGCCGACGACCACACTGAACACGCCCGCCGGAACGCCTGCGCGATGCGCGAGTTCGGCCAGCGCGAGCGCCGAGAGCGGCGTGGCTTCGGCGGGCTTCACGATCATGGCGCAGCCTGCGGCGAGCGCGGGCGCAACCTTGCGGGTGATCATCGCGGCCGGAAAATTCCACGGCGTGATCGCGGCGCACACGCCGATCGGCTCTTTCGTCACGAGCATGCGCTTGTCGCTGGAAGGCGAGGCGAGCACGTCGCCATCGACCCGTTTCGCCTGTTCGGCGAACCATTCGATGAACGATGCCGCATAGCCGATTTCGCCCTTCGCTTCCGCGAGCGGCTTGCCTTGCTCGGCCGACATGATGATCGCGAGATCGTCGGTATTGGCGATCATCAGCGCGTGCCAGCGCTTCAGGACCGCCGCGCGCTGCGCGCCAGTGAGCGCGCGCCAGCCGCGCTGCGCGCGTTCGCCCGCCTCGATCGCGCGGCGCGTCTCGACGCCGGTCATCAGCGGGACGTCGGCGATCGTCGCGCCGGTGGCGGGATCGTCGACGGCGAAGGTGCGGGCGGCGTCGGCGCCGCACCACGCGCCGTCGATATAGGCGAGCGTGCGCAACAGGCTCGGATCGGCGAGCCGGGAAAGCGGATTGGATTCAGTCATGGTCATCGCAAAAGGGCGGCCGCCGACGCACGCGGCGGGCCTGTGATGGGGATGAAGGCGCGTCAGCGGCGCATCGCTACTCGTCCTGCTGCTCTTTCCAGCGCTTGACCACGCCGGTTTCGATATCGAACAGATCGAGCATGCGGCCGATCGTGTGATTCACGATGTCGTCGATCGTCTTCGGCTTCGAATAGAAAGCCGGCACGATCGGCGCGATCACCGCGCCCATGTCGGAGAGCTGCACGAGCGTGCGCAGATGACCGCCATGCAGCGGCGTCTCGCGCACGCCGAGCACGAGACGCCTGCGCTCTTTCAGGACGACGTCGGCCGCGCGGCTCACCAGCGAACTCGTGATGCCGGTGGCGATCTCGCTCATCGAGCGCACCGAGCACGGCACGATCAGCATGCCTTTCGTCTTGAACGAGCCCGACGAAATGGCGGCCCCGATGTCGCCGGGCGAATACCATCGCGACGCGCGCGCGCGCAGATCGGCGGCGCGGAAGTCGGTTTCGTAGGTCATCGTCAGCTCGGCGGCCTTGCTGATCACGAGATGCGTCTCGACGCCCGCCTCGGCGAGCAGTTCGAGCGCGCGAATCCCGTAGATCACGCCAGACGCGCCCGTGATGCCGACGATGATCCGTTCAGGAGAGCCGTTATTGGTCGCCACGATCATCCTCATAGGCACGTGCCGGCGAGTTCGGTTCGACACCGCTCTGGCGACGCGCCTGGTAGGACGCGTCGCGCTGCATCCATTCACCGCGCGTCGCCTGCTCGGCGTTGCGGTCCCATTCCTCCGTCCAGTCACCGAGCGAATAGCCGTACCACGGCGACTCGGGCTTGAGCGCCGGCAAGCCGAGGCGCTCCCACAGCAGCTTCGCGTTCTCCATGTATTCCTTCTTCGGCAACGCGAGCGGCGGCATCGGCGCCTTCATGGTCGCGTCGATCAGCATCGCGGAATCGAGGCCGGTCGCGTGGTCCGAGCGCGGACCGTGGCCCGGCTCGCGGTAGGGAATCATCTTCACGTCCTCGACCGGATTGCAGCGATAGCCCATCGCCCAGAACACCGCGTCGGCGTTGTCCGGATCGATGTCGTCGTCGATGGCGATCACGAATTTGCCGATCGCCGCCTGCAGCGACATCGTGCCGTACAGCGCGCGCCAGACTTCAGTGCGCTTCGCGCCGCGCTCGAATTGCAGGAACACGAAGCGGCGCAGGTTCGTGAGCGGCTCGTGCAGCGATACCTTCTTGATGCCGCGAATGCCGAGATGGTCGCGCAGATGGCGCAGGAACATCGGTTCGTAGGCGAGCCGCTTGATGACGCTCGATTCGGACGGCGTCACCTGCGAGATGATCGACGTCAGCACCGCGTCCTTGCGCCGCGTGATCGCCGTGACCTCGATGACGAGGTTGAAGTCCTCCAGCGCGACATAGCCGTGACTCTCGCCGAACGGGCCTTCGGGTTCGAGATACTGCGGATCGACATAACCTTCGACGACCACTTCCGCTTCGGCGGGCACCAGCAGATCGACGGTGCGGCCTTTCACGACACGGACCGGCGCACCGGCGAGACCACCGGCGACGCTCAGTTCATCGACGTTCGGACGCAGCTTCTGCGGCCCCTGGAACGCGACGACGGGCGGCGCGCCGAGCACGATGGCGACCGGCATCTTCTCGCCCTTGGCCGCGTACTTGCGCCAGTGGTCGAGACCGCCCGCGCGCAGATTCACGAGCATCATCATGCCGAGACGCGTCGCCGACTTCAGATGCCCGCGATAGGTGCCCATGTTCTGCACGCCGGTTTCCGGATCGCGCGAAATCACGCCGGTCATCGTCATGTAGGGCGCGGCATCGAAGCCCGGCGTCGAGATCGGCAGCGGCAGCGATTCGAGGCCGTTGCCCGGACCTTCGAGGTCCTTTCCTTCGATCACGATGTCGTGCACCGGGCCGCTTTCAACCACGACCGGTGGAATCGGATTGTCGATCGCGCGATTCCAGGCGTCGCCGATATCGTCGAGCGAGGGCACGTTCATGCCGATGCGGTAAATCTCCGGATTCGCCGCGATGCCGCCGACGATGACCGGAATATCGTACTTGCGCCCCTTGCTGTCGACGATGTTCGTGAAGAGAAACGCACGGCGTTCGGCTTCGGGAATGCCGCCGCGAAACTGCCATCGCACGAGCGGATGCATTTCGGTGTCTTTATTGACCGGCTCGTCGATTCGATACAGCAGGCCAGCCGCGTCGAGCCGCGCGATGTGTTCGTGCAGGTCCGCGTAACCCGTGTTCGCGGCGGACGTGGAAGAGGTGTCTTGATCAGCCATGACTGGAAGTCCCTTGAAGCGCCGCGTTGCGCGGCGCCCTTTGCTTTGAATGCTGCCCGGCGGGCAGGGTAGTGCGTGTGGCGCCGATGTATCAGCGGCGCATCGACGTCATTGCGTTGGCGAGCGACGCGCCGGCCACTTCGCTTGCAAGCGAGAAGTCGGGAATCGTGATCTCGCGGAAATACGTCTTCAGCGTGGCGATGGCGATGCGCTCGCGCGTGCAGATCGACGCGACCATGGCGTCGGCGCGTGCGGCGAGGCTCGCGCCCGGCACGACTTCGGCGACGATGCCCCATTCGCGCGCGTTCGCGGCATCGATCGTCTCGGTCAGGTAGACCAGATGGGCGGATGCCTTCGGCGGCACCTTGTGACGCAGCACGGAAAGCACGAGCGTCGGCGGCAGGTTTTTCTGCAGTTCGGGCAGGCTGAAGCGGGCATTGTCCGCCGCGATGGCCATGTCGCACGCGGTGACGAGCGCGCAGCCGAAACCTTCGGCATCGCCTTGCACTTCGGCGATGAGCGGCACTTCGCTTTCGTGCATCGCGCGATAGACGTCGAGAATCGGATCGGCGACATTGCGGCGGAACTGCGCGGACGTCGGCGGCGTGGCGGGCGGCGCGCTGACCGCGCGGCCACGGCAGAACGCGGGGCCGGACGCGCGGATGCGGATGATTTTCACCTCCGGATCGCGGCCGGCCTTGCGGATCTCGGCGGCGAGCGCGCGCATTGCTTCGAGCGTCAGCGTGTTGCCGAGGTCTGGCTGGGAGAGGGTGATCCGGTATTCCGAATCGTGGAGCGCGGCGTTGAATTCAGTCGTCATGGCGGGCAAGTAAAGTCAATGAAAACGGGAAATCCACATTTCTGATGAGCCGGCGCGCACCAGTCAGCGAGCGTAGGCGCCGGCCTCCTTGAGCTTCTGAAATACGCGTTGCGGAACGAGCGGCGCTTCGGTGAACTCGACGCCGTATTCCGAGAGCGCGTCCTCGATCGCCGCGACGATCGCCGCCGCGGCCGGAATCGTTCCGCCTTCGCCCGCGCCCTTGACGCCGAGCGGGTTCAGCGGCGACGGCGTTTCGAGATGCACGATGTCGACGTTCGGTACGTCGGTCGCCATCGGCAGCAGGTATTCGCCGAAGTTCGTCGTGGTGGGCTGCGCGTTCTCGTCGTACTGCATCCATTCGAGCGTCGCGTTGCCGATGCCGTGCGCGACCGAGCCGATCACCTGGCCATCGACGATCATCGGATTGATGAGCTTGCCGGAGTCGTGCGCCATCACGTAGTTGAGGATCGTGATGTGGCCGGTCTCGCGATCGACCTCCAGTTCCACGACAGCGGTGCCGTTGCAATACGTCGACTGCGCGGGCGAGAAGTACTTCGTTTCTTCGAGGCCGGCGGTGAGGCCCTTGGGCATCGTGAAGCCCGGCATGCCTTGCGAGATCTTCGCGAGCTGGCCGTAGCTCATGCGCTGTTCGATGCCCGCGCGGCGCGCCACGTGCCCCTCGACGAGCACGAGTTCTTCGGGCTCGCACTGCCACAGATGCGCGGCGAGCGTGAGCATCTTCTCGCCCACGGCCTGCGCGGCGATATAGACCGAGTTGCCGGCATTCACCGTCACGCGGCTCGCGAAGGTGCCGACGCCCATCGAGATGCCGCCGGTATCGCCGGTCACGACGTCGATCGTTTCGAGCGGCACGTTCAGTTGTTCGGCGCAGATCTGCGCGAAGGTCGTCTTGTGGCCCTGACCTTGGGGCGATGCGCCGGTGATCACGACGATGCGGCCATTCGCCTGCACGCGCACCGTCGCGCCCTCGAACGGCCCCATGCCGGTGCCTTCGACGAAGCTCGCCATGCCGATGCCGATGAAGCGGCCCTGACTGCGCGCCTCGGCCTTGCGTGCGGCGAAGCTCGCGTAGTTGGCGCGTTCGAGCGCCGCTTTCTGGCAGGCCGGATAGTCGCCGCTGTCGTAGCGCAGCGGACTGCCGTCGCGATAGATGAAGCCGGCGTCATACGGCATCTGCTCCGGCTGGATCAGATTGCGCCAGCGCAGCTCCGCGCGGTCCATGCCGAGCGCGCGCGCGGCCTTGTCGAGAATCCGCTCCATTGCGAACACGGCTTGCGGGCGGCCCGCGCCGCGCACCGGCGAGGTCGCGCACTTGTTGGTGTAGACGACGTCGAGCTTCGCGCCCATCGCGGGGATCACGTACGGGCCGGGCGTCGTCGTGATCGAGATGTACGGCGTGATGATGCCCCACGGCAGGAACGCGCCGTTGTCATGCACCATCTCCAGCTTCACGCCGCGAATCTTGCCGTCGTTTTCCAGCGCCATGCGTACGGTCCACCACTGGTCGCGCTCCTGCGTGACCGCGAGGAAATGCTCGCGCCGGTCTTCGATCCATTTCACGGGACGCTTGAGCGCGACCGCCGCGATCGAGACGAGCGCCTCTTCCGGATAGAACGGCAGCTTCGGGCCGAAGCCGCCGCCGACGTCGTTCATCAGCACGCGCAGCTTCTCGGCATCCCATTCGAGCAATTCGACGAGATTCTTCTTCTCGTGGTGCGGCGCCTGACCCGACGACCAGACGGTCAGCTCGCCGTTGGTCGCGTGATACTCGGCGAGATAACCGCGCGTTTCCATCGGATGCGCGGAACCGCGGTTCTGCCAGTACGTTTCCTCGACGACATGCGGCGCATTCTCGAAGGCGGCGTCGATGTCGCCGAAACCCATCTCGATATGCGCGACGACGTTGTCTTTCGCGTCGGTGTGGCAAAGCGGCGATTCGGCGCGCAGTCCGTCGCGGCAGTCGGCGACGGCGGGCAGCGTGTCGTATTCGACCTCGATGAGACCGCACGCGTCTTCGGCGATATAGCGATTGTCCGCGACGACGAACGCCACCGCTTCGCCCGCGAACGTGACTTCGGTCGAAGCGAGCAGTTCCTGTGTGCGCTCGAAGCGGATCGCCGGATTCGGCAGCATCGACGGCGCGCGGCCGCGTGCGCGGCCGCTCAGGTCCGCGTGCGTGTAGACGGCATGCACGCCTTTGAGTTCGCGGGCAGCGGTGCAGTCGATCGACACGATTTTCGCGTGCGCGTGCGGGCTGCGCAGCACGGCGGCCTGCAGCATGTTCGGCAGATGCAGATCGTCCACGTAGGAGCCCTGGCCTTGCAGCAGCTTCTTGTCTTCGGTGCGCGTGATGCGCTTGCCGATGTAACGCTGGTCGGTGGGCGCGCCCTTCAGATCGGAAATTTCCATCGTGTGTTACTCCGTCGCGTAGGCCGCCGGTGCGGCGGCACGCTGATCGCGGATGCGCTGCGCGGCGAGCAGGGCCGCGGCCACGATCGGCTGATAGCCCGTGCAGCGGCACAAATTGCCCGTGATCGCTTCGCGGATTTCGGCTTCGGTCGGCGAATCGGTTTCGTTCAGCAGTTCGGTCAGCGTCATCAGCATGCCGGGCGTGCAGAAACCGCATTGCAGCGCGTGTGTTTCGGTGAAGGCTTTTTGCAGCTCGTTGAGCGTGCCGTCCGCGTGCGCGAGCCCTTCGACGGTGGTCAGCGAGTGGCCGTTTACTTGCGCCGCGAGCGTCAGGCAGGCGCGCGCGGTGCGGCCTTCGATCAGCACGGTGCAGGCGCCGCATACGCCGTGCTCGCAACCGTAGTGCGTGCCGGTGAGTTCGAGGTCGTGACGCAGGAAGTCACCGAGCATGCGGCGCGGTTCGACGTCGCGCTCATAGGCGGTGCCGTTGACGACGACTCTGACGGTACGAGTCTCCATGTCTATCTCCTTGCTCACTGTACGTTTTGTCTTGCAACGCGCGAGAACGCCCGCTTCAGCGCTCTTTCGCTCAGGACGCCGGCGAGATGCTGGCGGTAGTCGGTGCTCACGTGCGCGTCGGTCATCACGTCGAGCGCGCGCGCGGCGTCGCTCGCGATGCGCAGCGCGTCTTGGTCCATCGGACGGCCGTGCAGCGCGGTTTCGACGTCGTGCATGCGCACCGGGCCGGGCGCCACGCCGCAGATCGTCAGCGCAACTCGGTCGAGCCGCCCTTGTGCGTCGGCGGTGCACAGCGCCGCGACGCCGACGATGGCGTAATCGCCATGACGCCGCGCGAACTCCTCGAATGCATAGCCGTGGCCCTCGGGCCAGATCTCGAGCGAGATGCCGGCGAGCAGTTCGCCTTCTTCGAGCGCGGGCGTCATGTACATCAGCGCCCAGTCGGACATCGGCAGTTCGCGGTGCGTGACCGCGCCGTCTTCGTAGCGCGCGATGCTCAGCACGCCGTCGAGCGCGGCGGTGAAGCACGGCTGTTCCGACGATGGATCGAGCTGGCACAGGCTGCCGCCGAGCGTGCCGCGATTGCGGATCTGCTTGTGGCTGACGAGTTGATACGCCTCGCGGATCAGCGGCGCGCGCTTCGTGACGAGCGGCGACAGTTCGATGTCGCGCTGCCGCGCCATCGCGCCGATGTGCAGGCGCCCATCGCGTTCCTCGATGCGGGTCAGTGCCTCGACGCCGTTCAGGTCGATCAGATGACTCGTCATGAGATACCGGAAGTTCATCATCGGCATCAATGACTGGCCGCCGGCGAGCACGCGCGCGTCCTCGAGCGTGCCGAGCAGATGCGCGGCCTCGTCGACGGTGGTCGGCGCGTGATACTGGAATTCACTGGGTTTCATGGGTGCTCCACGGGTGCGTCGGCCGCTTCGTCAATGCTGTTGCCCGGGTCTGAAAAGCCGGGCGAAGAAGTTTCGGATCGACTGCCACATCGCCTTGCGCATCAGCGCGCCCGCGTCGAGCGGCGCGACCGGCGCAGGGGCGGGCGGCGCGCGGCGCGGTTCGGCGGGCGGCACCGGCGCGGCGGTCTCACGCGCGGCCTGCGCGTTTTGCGGCGTAGCGGAGGTCGCGGCGTCGTTCGGGACGTCGGCGCTGACGAGCGTGTGCGTCGTTTGCGCATCGTGTGCCGCGTCCGCCTCGATGAGCGCGGTCAGATTCTTCGCGAACTGGTTCAGCAACTGCTGCGAGAGCGCTTCGATCATCCCCGCGCCTCGACCGTACTGCGCGACCGTGCCCGACAGATTCACCTCCGACACGACATCGACTTTCGTCTTGCCGCCGGCTTCGGCGACGGCCGCGTTGATTTGCGCATCGGCGCCGCCACGGCCTTTGGTATCGGTGCCGCTCGCCGAGACGACGACCGTGCGGTTGGCGTCGTTCTGGTCGGCGATCTTGAATTTGCCAGCGAACTTGAGCGTCAGCGGGCCGAGCTTGACGGTGAAGCCGCCCTTGTAGCTGCCATCGGGCTGCTGCTCTTTCAGTTCCGCGCCTGGAAAACACGGCGCGGAGCGCTCGATGTCGGTCATGGTCTTCCAGACGTCGGCGGGCTGCGCATCGACGGTGAACGACGAACGGATGGTGATTGCCATACTGCCTCCTCGGAGCGATCGACGCATGCGGGCGTCCGCTCCACTTATTTGGTTGATTCTGAGCCGCGCCGCGCGCGAACTCGAGTCTTACTGCGCGAGGTCCGTCAGGAACGCGTCGAACACCGGTGCGATGGTCTCGCGCATGTCGAATGCGCCGAAGTGCGCCGCGCCCGGAATCGTGACGAAACGGCCTGCCGGCAGCGCGTCGGCGATTTTTTGCGATACCGCCGGAGGAATGCTCGCGTCGGCGTCGCCCGCCACGACGAGCGCCGGCTGGGGCACGGCGCGCAATTCAGCGAGGTTGTCGAGCCGGGAAATCGCCTCCCAGTTGGCGCTCCAGCTGTACCAGTCATCGGCGGCGAGGCGCGCGCGGCACTTCGCGACGAGATCCAGGCGCGGCGTATCCGTCGCGAACCAGCGCGCGATGGTTTCGTCGATGACTTCCGGCATCGCGCCCTGACGGCTCGTATCGCCGCGGCCGCGAATGCGCGGACGCACGTCGTCGGGGAAACCGCCGGCGGTCGCGCAGAGGATCATCGCGCCGACGAGTTCGGGAAACTGGATCGCCACGCGCTGGGCGACCATTCCGCCCATCGACACGCCGATCAGCGCGGCGCCGGCGACGCGCTCCTTGTGCAGCACCGCGGCGACATCGGCGGCGTGGTCGGCGAGCGTGATGCCTGACTTGAGCGTGCTCGATTCGCCATGACCGCGCATGTCGATTGCTATCACGTCGTAAGACGAAGCCCAGGAGTCGACATATTCGTCCCACCAGCTTCGGTCGACGCCAATCGGATGAAGCACCACCAGCGGCCGACCCGTCCCGCAGCGCGAGTAGGCGATACGGCCGGCAGGAATTTCGCAGTAACTTGGCTGTGTTAACGGTGACATGACGTTTGCGGGGAAAGCGGGGAAGTCACGCGCGCCATACATTGGACGCGCGAGTCGGCTCAGGCGGCCTTGGCCTTGAGTTCCAGAATCACGGCCTTGGCGCGCCGCAGCGCTTCCGCCGCCACCGGAATGCCCGCGTACACGCCCGCCTGCAGCAGCACTTCGGCGATTTCCTCTTCCGTCACGCCGTTGTTCACCGCACCGCGCGTATGCACTTCGAACTCGTGCCAGCGCCCGAGCGAGGCGAGCATCGCAAGGTTCAGCATGCTGCGCGTCGAACGCGTGAGGCCGGGTCGGTTCCAGACGTTGCCCCAGCAGAAGTCCTCGGTGAACTCGAGAAAGACGGCGTCGAACAGGTGAGGCTCGGCGTTGCGCTGCGTGTGCGCCGTGCCGAGCACTTCCTTGCGGATCGTTGCCCCGATAGCCCTGCGTTCAGATGACGTGATGTCTTGCATGAAAACCTCTTGGGTGCAGTGGTTTGGACGGTTGTACGATTGTATAATCACACACAGTATGAACACGCGCTAAAGCCGTGTCAATATGATTGTATTACGACCTTTGATGAGAGAGGGGTTCGAATGTCAGATACGCAAACGTCGGTCAAGGAAGGAATGAACACGAATAGACAAGTAGTGCGGCCGGCGGCGACGTTGCGGCAGCAGGTGATCGAGGGGCTGCGCTCATGCATCAGCGACCTGACTTTCAAGCCGGGCGACCGGCTCATCGAGCGCGAGCTGTGCGAGATGCTGGGCGTGAGCCGCACGCTGATTCGCGAGGCGCTCAGTCAGCTCGTCGCCGAGGGGCTCGTGCAAACGATTCCGCACAAGGGTCCGATCGTCGCAGTCATCACGAAAAACGAGGCGAAGGGCCTGTACGAGGTGCGCGCGGCGCTGGAGGCGCTGGCCGGGCATCAGTTCACCGAACGGGCGTCGAACGACCAGCGTGTCGCGCTGATGCAGGCGCTGAAGGAACTAGCCGCGATCCGCGACATGCGCGCAGATGATTCCATCTTGTTGTTTTTGAAGCAGAAAGCCAAGTTTTACGATGTGATTCTCGAAGGCGCCGGCAACCCGGTGCTGACCGAAATGCTTCGTCTCGTACACACGCGCGTGATGATGCTGCGCGCCACGACGCTTTCGCAGGAAGGGCGTCTCGACGAGAGCTACAGCGAAATTTCAGCGATCGTCGACGCGGTCATGCGAAATGATGCCGATCAGGCCGCGGCCGCCTGCAAGCGGCATGTTCAGCAAGCGGAGCGGCTCGCCGTCGAAGTCCTCGCAGATATCAACTGACTCTGCCTGTTCTCCCGCCGCCCCGATCTGCGACGTTCGTCGCAGATCGGGGCGGCAGCACTTCCTGCCCACTGCACATCTTCCTTTCCGGTCCACGCCCGGGCGTCCTTGCTTCGTCTTCGCATCGACCAAACTGGCAATATTCTGTATTGCAATAACATTGTATTACGGCATATACTCCCGGCAAGTGATCGGCGTGCGCCGATAAAGCTGCATTGGCGCGTCCGGTCGTAAAAAACGGCAGAAGACCAGGAGACAGCAGGAATGGACACTTCGCAGGAGATAGGCGAGGGGGTGGCGGCATCGGCAGCGGCGCCGAAGTTCAGGCTGTCGCGCTATCAGTGGCTGACGCTGATTTCCGCGTTCCTCGGCTGGATGTTCGATTCGATGGACCTGAATCTCTTCACGCTCGTGCTCGTGCCGAGCGTGAGCCAGTTGATGCACACCACCGACGCGGCAGAGATCAGCAAGATCGGCAGTTACATCATCGCGGGCAAGCTGCTCACGTGGGGCATCGGCGGCGTGCTGTTCGGCGTGGCCGCCGACCGGCTCGGCCGTTCGCGCGTCATGGCCTGGACGATCCTGATCTATGCCACTTTCACGCTGCTGAGCGCGTTTTCGCAAACCTGGACTCAGCTCGCGGTCGCGCAGGCGATGGCCGGCTTCGGCATCGGCGGCGAATGGGCGGCGGGCGCCGCGCTCGTCGCGGAATCCTGGCCGGAGCGGTATCGCGCCCGTGCGATGCAGATCATGCAGATGGCGTTCGCGTTCGGATTTCTTGCCGCCGCGCTGGATAACCTGCTGCTCGGCAGTCTAGGCTGGCGCTGGGTGCTCGGCATGGGCGCCGCGCCCGCGCTCGTCACGATTCTCATCCGCTTCTTCGTGCCCGAACCGCAGCGCTGGGTGAAAGTGCGCGCGAGCGTCGACGCCGAACCGGCGATGCGAACTTTCGCCGCGATCTTCGCGCCGGGGCTGCGCCGCAAGACGATCGTCGGCGTGCTCGTCGCGTCGGCGGCCATGCTCGGCTGCTGGGGCGGGCTCACTTTTCTTCCGAGCTGGATTCATCAGTTGTCGGTCATGGCCTCGGATCACCGCGACGTCGGCTCGACGGTGAGTTACGCGTTCATCCTGATGATGATCGGCGCGACGCTCGGCTACCTGACGCTCATCTGGATGCTCGATGCACTCGGCCGGCGGATGTCCTACTTCATCTTCTCGGTCGGCTCGCTCGCCATTTCGCTCGTGCTGTTCATGACGGTGCATGACATCGGCGGCGTGCTGTGGCTCATGCCTTTGTACGGGTACTTCGTGATCGGCGCGTTCGGCACCTTCGCCGCCTATTTGCCGGAGCTCTTTCCCACCCGCGTGCGCGCAACCGGCCAGGGCTTCTGCTGGAACATGGCGCGCGCGCTGACCAGCATCGGCCCGCTCGCGGGCAACGTCGTGGTCGCGAAGTTCGGCTCGTTCCCGGCGGCGTCGGCGGCGGTCTCGCTGCTGTTCATCGTCGGGATGGTGTCGATCTGGCTCGGTCCCGAAACGAAGGGCGTGCCGCTCGATGACTAAGGGAACAGATATGTCGAAGTCAGGCGCCTCGAGCCGAAACGGCGCATCCGATGACACCACCGCGCGCGTCTTCGACGTCGGCATCAACGAGCGCCTGCCGCTTTCGCAACTGGCCGTGCTCGGTTTGCAGAACGTCTTCGGCATGACGGGGATGTTCGTATTTCCCGGCATTCTCGGCCGCGCTTTCCAACTCCCCGACGCGCAGATCGCATACCTCTACGGCATGACTTTCATGGCGTGCGGAATCATCACGATCCTGCAGTCGATCTTCCTGCTGCGGCTGCCGATTGCCCAAGGTCCATACGCGGGCAGCTTCGGTGCGCTGCTGGCCGTCGGGCATATGCAGGCGGGCGGACTCGGCACCGCGTTCGGTTCGTTCTTCGCCGCTTCGCTGATCTGGTGCGCGCTCACTGTGCCGATCCGCGGGCGCAGCGTGGCCGGGTTGTTCGCACGGCATCTGCGGGTGCCGCTCATCTCCGGCATGATCGTGATGCTGATCATGGTGCAGATCGCAAGCGTCGCGCTGCCCACGTGGATCGGCAATCGCGCGAGCCCCGGCTTTCCCGGCGTGAATCTGTTCGCGGGCGCGGTTGCGGTATCCGGCATCGTCTTCGCCATGCTGAAGGGCGGCCGCTGGGTTCGCCGGATCTCGATCCTGCTCGGCCTCGCGCTCGGCACGCTCGCCTATACGCTGTTTCAGCCGATTTCGTTCGCAGCGGTGGCCGCCGCGCCCCTGGTCGTCCTGCCGCACATCTTTCCGTTCGGTTTCGGCGTGCGTCCTGATCTCGTCGCCGTGTTTCTGCTCGTGCTGATTCCGGCCGGCATGGGATCGATGGCGCTTTATCAGACGGTCGCGGACTGGGGCGGCGAAACGCTGACGCCGGGAAGAATGTCCGAAGGACTCTTCGGAGTCGCGCTCGGTTCGGTCGTCGCGGCGATGTGGGGCGGCTTCAGCACGATCGCCTATCCGGACAATATTGGCATTCTGCGTGCGACGCGCGTCGGCTCGCGCTTCGTCACACTCACTGCAGGCATCTTCCTGATCGTGCTGGGCGGCTGCGTGAAATTCGACATGTTGCTCGTCGTGGTGCCGATTCCCGTGATCTCCGCTGCCGCGACGCTGCTGTTCGGCGTGGTCTTCATGCATGGCGTGCACATGCTGGCGCAGGTCGAGTGGGACGACCGCCGGCTCATCGCGACGGGGCTTTCCTTTCTGATCGGTCTGGGCGGCCTGTTCGTTTCGCCGGACGTCATGCGCGCCATGCCGCTGATGCTTCAGCTCGTGCTTCAGCAACCGGTTATCTCGGGCGGGCTCACGCTCGTTGTCCTGCACGCGTTGCTGTGCTCGACGCGGGAAGCGTCCGTAACGCCATCGACTGCGACGACCCGCACGCAGCATTGAGGCCGCGCAGACAACTTAGCTAGTTGCTCGAGATGCCTGATTAGCACTACAAATCAGCTAAAAAGGAGACGGAGTGAAAATAATAAAAAGCGGCATGCAGGCGATGGCTTTCGGTGCCGCGCTGCTCAGCGTAGCGGCCCATGCGCAGTCGAGCGTGCAGCTTTATGGGCTCATCGACGCGTTCGTCGCCTACAAAAAACCGATGAACGGACAATCGACCGTGCTGGCGGGCAACGGCGGCCTGACCGCATCGTACTTCGGGATGCGCGGCGCCGAGGACATCGGCGGCGGCACGAAAGTCATCTTCGATCTCGAAGGCTATTTCAACGTTCAGAACGGCGCGATGGGCCGCACCGGTTTTCCGCAAGATGGCCTGTTCTCGCGCAATGCGTGGGTCGGCGCGACCGAGCGCTACGGCACCGCGACGGCGGGCCTGATTCCCCCGCTGCTGTGGTTTTCGACGATCACCTTCAATCCGTTCTTCAACTCCTTCGTGTTCTCCCCGATGGTGCTGCACAGCTATGTCGGCGTGAACGGGCAGGGCGTGTTCGGCAACGCAGGCGAGTGGTGGAACTCGGTGTACTACTCGACACCGGCGATCGGCGGTTTTGTCGGTCGCGCGATGTATTCGTTCGGCAACGATCCGGGTCATCTCGGCCAGAACAAGTGGACCGGTCAGGTTTCCTACAGCAACGGCGGCTTCGCGACGTCCGTCGTGTATCAACAGATCAAGTTCAGCCTGAATGCCGGCGATCTCGACACCGTGCTGGCGGGACTGAAGACGCAATCGGTGGTCAACCTGGGCGCGTCGTACGACGTGGGCTTCGTGAAGCTATACGGACAGTATCAGCACGTCTGGGATGCCATCTCGACGGGCGATGTGGGCATCGATACCGGCCAGCTCGGCTTTTCGATCCCGGTAGGTATCGGCCGGATTCTCGGCTCGGATGCCTACTCGAAGAGTTCCGGCAATAGCTCGGTGTATCGCAACACCTGGGCGCTGTCGTACCTGTATCCGCTGTCGAAGCGAACCGACCTGTACGCGGCGGTGCTATCCGACCGCGCGAGCCACGAGTCCACCGGCGAGACGATCGGTGGCGGCATTCGCACGCAATTCTGATCGGCGGTTGTCCGGAATCCACGAAGGATAGAGCGGGTGTGCGGAGCATCGCGCGTCCCGCCGCACAAAATGAAATTTATCAATGGAGGAGATATGGATAGAACTGGAGGAGCAAGGCGCGTCGTGCGCAGGACAGGAATAAAACGATCGCTGGCCGCGCTGACGCTGGTGGGGCTTTCATCCGGCGCCGCTCACGGGCAAAGCAGCGTCTCGTTGTATGGATCGCTGGATGGCGGTCTGCGCAATCTCGTGAACGGCACCAAGGCAGGCGGCGCGGCGCTGACGATGGCATCGAACGGCGTGTACAAATCGAATCGCTGGGGGTTTCTCGGCACCGAAGACCTCGGCGGCGGATACTACGTTCGCTTGAACCTGGAGGCAGGCTACGTTCTTGCGACGGGTGCAAACAGTAGTACTACCAATCAGATCTTCCAGCGCAATTCGACGCTCGGATTCGGAGGACCGTTCGGCAGAGTCGACATGGGCCATCAGTTCACACTGCAGCACAGGCTGATCAAGGAGTTCGAGCCGTTCGATCTGGACTACCTCCAGGTGACGGAGGCCGCGGCGATATCGGGCGGCACCAGCGGACGCGACGACAACGCCATGTACTATCACGGCGACTTCGGTCCGTGGACGGCCCGCGCGGATTACGCGCCGGGCGGCGTGCCGGGTAGTCTCGCCAGCGGCTCCATGATCGCGGCCGGCTTCAACTATCACCCGGGTGGCTTCAATTTCGGCGCGGGCTATACGCGCCGTTCGGTTCCGGTTCCGTCCACGTCGAGCGCGTATTTCGGCAACGATCAATACACCGCGGGCGGAGGCGTCACGCTCGGTCCCGTCGAAATGATGGGCGGTTACTCGCTCGTGATGCAGGCGGTTCCTTCGAACATGGCAGGGCGGACGCGCAATCAGTACATGTGGGGCGGGGTGCGCTATCACGCGACGCCGTTCTTCAACGTCACGGGCGCGTACTATGACAACAAGAATACGACGAACGGTGTGGACGGAAGAAAGGGCGTCGCGATTCTGGGCGTCACCTATGCACTCTCGAAGCGCACGTTGCTTTATGCGGATATCGACTACACGCATTTCACGGGAGGCTACGTGACCAATGCGACGCTGAATCCGTCCTTGCATGAAAAGCAGACGGGCGTCTCGTTCGGTATGAACCACTGGTTCTAAGCGCGGCTGTGCCCTCGATGAGAGGGCACATGTTTCCAGTCAGACCGGCGCCACGACGGAAGTCGGATAGAGCAGCGTATCCGTTACGCAAACACGGCTTTCGAACAGAAAGCGGCCTGCATCGACTACGACACGGTCGATATAACAGCCCGACATCACGATTTCAGTCATGCGGTCGAGCATCGTCTGCAAGATCAGGAAATCGGCGCGTACGCGGTAGCCGTCGCCATCCGCACTCACCTTGATGCCGCTGACGATATGCCGTAACGCGCGCGGCTGCGAAATGGTCGTCTCCGATGTCGTGAAAGCCCGGTCGTCGATCATGCCCTTGCCGTCGCAATAGATGATGGCGATCGGCAGCCCTCGCTCATGGTTTTCCTTCGTCGTCAGCCGATACTCCGCATCGATGCTGAAGCAATCGGCCCAATCCTGGTAGCGGCCCTCATCAAGCGCCGCAGTGTATTCGGCGTAAAGATCCATGATGCCAAAGCGAACGTCCGCAGAAATGGCAGTCGGTGTATTCATAATCCCATCACCTTGCGGTAGTGTTGGTAAAGGCCGCGCACGGCCACTTCGGTGATCGTATGGTCGTGATCCTCGACCGTGCGCCCGGCCATTTCAGCCACGCCGGCGCGGTCGTTGTAGGGCGTCACGCCCTCCTGGGACATCACCATGACTTCGCTGTCGTCGACCGAAACGAAGCCCGCCGGCCCCATCAGGTTTGCCTGCCTGATCCGGTGTGCGCGCATCTCCGGCGTATCGTCCGCGTAGCCGAAGAATGTCCAGTGCAGATCATGGCTGCCCGGTCCGCGAGGCACCAGATGGCGCATCGCGAGCGTGTTCGATTGTTGCTGGATGATCAGGTTCGGCCAGATCGTGCACATCACCGCGGTCACGTCGCCCGGATATTCGCGGATCAGATCGAGCACGCGCATATCCTTGAGTTGCATGTCGCTGCGAAGCGTCTGCCGCATTTCGTGCGCGGCCACCTCGTCGAGTTTTCCTCCGCGCCGGTTGATCATCGCGCCGTGGCGTCCGGTCTCATCCATTTCGATTGCCGATTCCGCATCCATTCGAAAGAGACCGAAGGTCACGAAGAAGACGTGCAGCAGGCTCGCGTGATACGGGTCTTTCAGGTTCTCGAACATGAATTTCCAGTTGCCGTCGATCCGCTGGCGCATGTAGCCGAGCAGTTCGAGCTTGCGTCCGTCGAACACGCGATCGAAATGCGTCAAGAGCTTCGGACCGAGATACGCTTCGAATGACTCGACGCTGGTGTCGAAGGACGCGAAGATCGCCCCGTTTCGCACGCTCACCGCGAGCGGCTGCGCGCGATGCTGCTTCAGGTCGAAGTCGGCGGGCATGCCTCCCTTGCCCTTGTAGCCACGGCGAAAGGGCAGCCCCGTGACATTGCCCTTAAGGTCGTAGCTCCAGTGGTGATAGGGGCATGTGAAGGACTTCGCATTGCCATGCTCGCTCTGGCAGAACGCCACGCCCCGATGTGCGCAACTGTTGCTGAATGCATTGACGCTCCCGTCGGTGTCACGGACAACGACGATTGGCAGATCGCCGACGAAGCTTCGTTTGAAGTCGCCGGGATTCGGAATCTCGCATTCGAGCGCGACGTAGCTCCAGTTCGGTCCGCGAAAGATCCGCTCCTGTTCGCGTCGATAGATTTCCTCGTCGGTATAGACCCAGAACGGAATGCGCGAGCAGCCCTGCTCAGGCCACACATAGTCGTGCGCAGGGCTATGGCTGGCGGCGTGAGCGGCCGTATCGCGTTTCGACCATTTGATTTCGGTTTCCATGTTCGTCTCCATAAGGTCTAGGTTTGAGCGCGCGCCTGACTGGGAAGCGGTCGTCCCACGTCGGCGATTTCGGCGCAGGCGATGCGCCGGCGACTCGCACGCCGGCACGCAATGTGATCCGGTGTTCTTCGTACCAGCCGAGTGGAAAGATGGTCGTTTTCGAGGGCGTTCCGCCGTTCAGCACGTCCTTCGAGAGCGGCGGAGTCATCCAGGTGGCGCAAGGCTGCGGCGGTCCTCGCGCCGGCCTGACCCGCACCGACGATAACGGTACGCCCGGTCATGTCGTCATCCGGTGCGCGCGTCCGCATGATCGAAGGCTCAAGGAAAGATCATCCGACATCGACCTGAACCTCATCGCCATCGATCCGTACAGCGAATGTCCTGATATCGACATCGACCGGACCCGATAGCGCCTTTCCCGTACGCACGTCGAATACGCCCTGATGCATCGGACATTCGATCTTGCCGTCTTCGAAATAACCATCCGACAGGCACGCGTGAGCATGCGTGCATATATCGTGCGTGGCAAAGAACTCGCCGTCGAGGTTGTACAGTGCGATTGGAATGTTATCGACCCGGCACGCTTTCACGTTGCCGGACGAAACATCGGCAACATGTGCCAACGGTTTCCACGTCATCAGATTTGTCTCCTTGAGATGGGTATGAAGGGGCGATATCGGTAACATTCCCTTCAGAACCGGTGCGCTCTGTCCTGCCACATCGCCTTGATTGATCCGTATTTTGCGGGAGATGATTCTGGCCCGCGTTGCTATTTCGTTGATGGAGCGTTCGCCGTTCGCGAACGCTGAAAGTGCCTCGGCCGGATCGGGACGATTCGACATCATGTGGTAACGTCGCCCCGATACGGGTCCGCACTGTGATGGAGACACCATGCGCTTCGATCTCACCGACCTGAGACTATTCGCGGCAGTCGCCGCATGCGGGAATATCACCAAAGCGGCCGAGAGTCTGCCAATGGCGGTCGCGGCGGCGAGTTCGCGCATCCGCGCACTGGAGGAATCTGTCTCGGCAGCCCTCTTGTTGCGTCACAGCCGGGGCGTCGAGCTGACTTCGGCAGGGGAGGTGTTCCTGCAACATACGATCTCGATCCTGCGGGAAACGACGAAGCTGCGTCACGAGCTCTCGCAATTCGGCGAAGGTATGCGAGGCAATATCCAGCTCTATGCCAACACCAATGCCGTCCACGAATTCCTGCCTTCGCTGCTTGCGCGATTTCTCGCGGACAACCCCACCATCAACGTCGACGTGCAGGAACATACGAGCCCCGAGACCGTGCGCGCGGTCGACGAGGGCAGCGCGGATCTCGGCATCATCGTCGGGCTGGTGAAAACGCGTGAGCTCGCCGTCACACCGTTTCGCGATGACCGATTCGTCGTCATCGTGCCCGAACATCATTCGCTTGCCCATGAGCGTGCGATTCGGTTCCATCAGGTGCTCGAGTGGAATTACATCGGGTTGAACGAGCGCTCGTCTCATCAACAGTACGTTTCGAAGACTGCGCTGCTCCTTGGCCAGAGCATTCAGTTGCGAACGCAGGTCGAAAGCTTCGAGGCGGTGTGCCACATGGTGGCGGCGGGTGTCGGTGTATCGATTGTGCCGGAGTCGACGACGCGCCGGCTGCGCGACACGTTGCCGTTTTCCGTGGTCGATCTCGACGAGCAATGGTCGAGCCGTGAGCTGAAGCTCGTCTCCCGCCCGCAAGCGACGCTGGCCGCGCCAGTCCACAAGCTGTTCGACGCACTGGCGCAGCGCGTTGCATAGTGCGTTGGCATCCACTCAACTGACGGAATCCCTCTCGGAGAGACCTATGCGTACCGTTTGGAAACCGCTGTGCGTCCTGGCGCTTGCTTGCTCCTTCCATGTCATCGCGCACGCGGACATCATCGCCTCCTGGACCTCGGTGCAGATGCCTTCACCGCCGCCATTGAAAACATTCACCGTGACGGACCCCGCACACACGGCGCTATTGCTGCTCGATTTCGACACCAGCACATGCAACGAGAACGAACGCCCGACTTGTGCGGCATCACTGCCCTCCGTACAAAACCTGCTGAACCAGTCGCGGCATTCGAATCTGATGATCGTCTACAGCCTGACGAGCACAGGCACGCTGGCGGCGGTGCCGCCGGCGGTGGCGGCCACCGGGGGCGAGACGGTCGTGCAATCGGGCGTGGACAAGTTCTTCAAGACCGATCTCGAAGCGGCGCTGAAGTCGAGAGGCATCGAGACGGTGATCATTACGGGCACGATGGCGCACGGCGCGGTGCTGTACACGGCGAGCGAAGCCGCGCTGCGTGGGTTCAAGGTCGTAGTGGCGACCGACGGCATGTCGAGCAAGGACCCGTTCGGTGAATTGTCGGCCGCATGGGTTCTCGCCAATGCGCCGGCGAGCGTGAGCAAGAACGTCACGCTGAGCCGGTCGGGCATGATCCGGTTTCCGCAGTAAGCATGCAGCACAATGCACGTTTTGTCCGGGATAACGTCATCTCTGTCCGTTGATGGGAACGCGGTTCAACCTCTAAATTGGCATCGGAACCCATCGATACAGAGGAGACACCGCCATCATGGTTCATCAGATAACCCTTCGTTTTGAGGACGGAGCGACCCGCTTCATCGAGTGCGACGAGGGCGAGCGCATCACCGATGCCGCCATTCACGCCAGGATAAATATTCCGCTCGATTGCCGTGATGGTGTGTGCGGCACCTGCAAGGCGGTTTGCGAATCCGGCGAGTACGTTCTGGGCGACTGTGTGGAAGACGCGCTCAGCCCGGAGGAGGCGAGCGCCCGCAAGGTGCTCACCTGCCAGATGAGCCCGCGTTCCGACTGCGTGATCCACATCGCCACGAACTCGGATGTCTCGGGCACCGGTCCTTCGTCGCACAAGGGGCGAATTGTTGCCTGCCGAAGGGCGTCGGAGTCCACCATCGCCTTCTCGGTCGAACTCGAAAACCGCGCAGATCTTGGCTTTCTTCCTGGGCAGTATGTCAACATTCGGGTGCCCGGCACCGATCAGACACGGTCCTACTCCTTCAGCTCGGGACCGTCCGAGCCGCACGTGTCCTTTCTTGTGCGCAATGTGCGTCAAGGCGCGATGTCGACCTGGCTTTGCGAAAGCGCCAGAGTCGGGGATCCGGTCGAGTTTCGCGGCCCGATGGGAAGCTTCTATCTGCGCCCCATCGAGCGGCCGGTGCTGTTTCTGGCAGGTGGCACGGGCCTCGCGCCGTTTCTATCCATGCTGGACAAGATCGTCGAGGAGGGCGGCAGCCCGTATCCGATCCACATGATCCTTGGCGTGAACAGTGACGAAGATCTGGTTGGCATCGACCGGCTCGAAACCTATGCGCAGCGCCTGCCGAACTTCACCTATGCCTGCACCGTCGCGAGCGCCGACAGTCGCCATCCCAACAAGGGCTATGTGACCCACCACATCAGCGCGTCCCAGCTCAACGGCGGCGATGCCGATGTCTACCTCTGCGGCCCGCCGCCGATGGTCGATGCGGTGCGCAATCATCTGTCGTCCGAAGGGCTGACGCCGCGCAACTTCTACTACGAGAAGTTCGCCGGCACGGGCCTGGTGGTTCAGACCGGCGAGGAGCGCATCGCGCCTGTCGATGTCGATGAAGCCTTCGACCTGCGCATGGCGCTCGAACTGGGCGCCGCTCAGCTGACGATGGGCCGGCTGTCGAGCGAGCAATTGATCATGTTCCGCCAGCTCGCCGAGGCGACGGCGCGGTTCGTGTCCGGCCGGCGCTTTACCGATGTTCCGCGAGCGTAAGTATACGAAAGCAGCAAGCGCAGCCATCACGGTGATGGCCGCGCTTGTTATCGGATCAATCGGCGCGGAAAGCGGCGTCGATTTCTGGCCGCGACAGATGAGCAACGGCGTTCACGAGTGTCTTTGCGGCGGCAGCCAATGCTATGGCCACCATCGCGCGGTGATCGAATCCCGCGGCTTTCAGGGCATTGACGTCGCTGTCCGATACCTGCGTCCGGTTCGTCGCGATTGCGGCGGCGAAACGACGCACCGCTTCCAGCCTGTGATCCTGAATCGTGCTTCCGCTCCGCAGTGCCTGGACGACGTCCGCCGATGCGCCCAGTTTGGCCGCGAGAGTTGCATGCACGGCAATGCCGTAATCCGCTGAGTTTGCGCGGCTTGCGGAAACCATTGCGACTTGCTGTGCGATGGGGTCGAGCGAACTTGCTCCGAGCGACTGAAGCATCGCGATGTAGGCTCCAAGCACCGACGGTTCGGCCGCAAGCGCGTAGCCCAGGTTAGGCACGAAGCCGAATACCCCACGCATGACGTCGAGCAATTCTTTCGCGCTGGCAGGTGCCGATGCTTCTCCAAGTTCTCCGAACAGCGCCGCGCCTTGCGCTGAATCCACGGTGCGCGCCAGAAATGCCCGGATGATCGCTGCAACTTCGTCGAGATGCGATTCCAGCGGGAAGTGACCTGCATCGACGAAGTGAACTTCGGCATCCGGAAGATCGCCCCGGAAGGCTTCAGCGCCGGCGGGCAGAAAGAAAGGATCGTTCTTGCCCCAGACGGCCAGCATCGGTGGACGATGCGTACGGAAATATTCATGGAAGCGCGGATACGCCGCTACGTTCGATCTGTAGTCGCGGAACAGATCGAGTTGAATGTCCGCGTTGCCCGGCCGATCGAGGAAGTGCTGGTCGAGCGTGTAGGACTCTGGAGCGATCAGCGACGTATCCGACTCCCCGTGCGTGTACTGGAATGACGTCGTCTCGGACTTCAGGAACGCGCGGAGGTTGTTGCGATTCTCGTCCGTTGCCGCTTCCCAGTAGGCGCGAATCGGATTCCAGGCATCACTGAGACCTTCCTCGTAGGCATTGCCGTTCTGTGAAATCAGCGCGCTCACGCGTTCCGGCCGCGACGCAGCCAGTCGAAAGCCAACCGGGGCGCCGTAGTCGAACACATAAAGTGCGTAGCGATTCAGCCCGATCGTGTCGGTGAAGCTTTCGACCACTTCGGCCAGATGGTCGAAGGTATAGGCAAAGGTGTTGGCATCGGGTGCATCGGAGAGGCCGAAGCCGGGCAGGTCGGGGGCCACTACACGATATTTGTCGGCGAGCCGGGCGATGAGCCCGCGATACTGATGGCTCGAAGTCGGAAAGCCGTGCAGCAGAAGGACAACGGGAGCGTCCTTGTGTCCGGCATCGCGATAGAACACATCGATGGTCGATCCCGTGCGACGATCAGCAACAGAGACAGTTTGATACGTAGGCGTAGCAGACATGACAAGCTCCAGTTTGGCGTGAAATCGAGGTGAGTGCATTGCGCGGCGAACCAGGCCGCGCAGCGCTAAGGATCACTCAACGTACCTTGGAAAACAGGCGCGGCAAGGATGTCGCCAGAAGACTGCATGAAGCCGCGAGAAGCACCAGGTCCTTGAGCAGAAACTGGCCTGGCAGCGCGGAAATTGCAGGAAAGCCGCCGGCAGTTGCCTCGGCTACCCCCGGTGTCGTGACAAAGAAAGTCAACGTGATCAGGTATGTCATTGCGGACATCGCTGCGCCGAGCGCCGAGAGCACCGGAACGAATGCGCCAACTGCAAGTGCAACCGCAGTGGACAGTTCCAGCGTACCGATCACATAGCTTGCACCCTGAATGCCGAATGCCGCGTGCAACCAGCTCATGATCGGGCTATTGGCGATGAACGGGGCAATGCCATGTGCCTCGTAGCTCGTAAACTTCATGCCGCCAAACCACATGAACACGATAACCAGAGACCATCGCAGCAGGGCCTGCGATATGTAAGTCCCTGAGGATCGTTCGGCGACTGCAAAGCCCGAAAACGTCGATTGACTGGTCGATGCCATGATGAAACTCCGTGTAAGAGAATAGTCGGGAGAATGGTCCCCCACTCGCAGCACGTCCTTTTGATGGTTGAAACGCGGTGCTGACGTCGTGAAAGTAGTCTGCGCATTTCCGGAGAATGGCGATAGACACTAAAATGTGGAATCGACCTCTCGTTTTCTGGAAGGCCATAGGCCATGGACCAGCTCGACGCAATGGCGGTGTTTCTCGCCGCAGTGGAAATGGGGAGTTTTTCGAAGGCGAGCCGAAGGCTGGGCGTTCCGCTCGCCACAGTCAGCCGCAAGATGGCCGATCTGGAGACATACCTGAGAGCAACGCTGTTGATCCGCTCAGCGAAAGGGCTCGAATTGACTCCCGCTGGCCGGTCTTACGCAACGTCGGCGAAAGCCATTCTCGAGCAGGTGCTCGAGGCGGAGCGAACCGCGGCGGGAGAGTATGCGGAGCCGAAAGGTGACCTGGTCGTTACTGCGCCAATCATGTTCGGCAGGCTGCACGTGTTGCCCGTTGTAACGCACTTCCTTGCTTCGTATCCGGAGGTCTCCGTGGGCCTGGTTCTGACCGATCGCGTCACCCATTTTCTCGACGATCAGGTGGACGTGGCGCTGCGGGTCGGGGAACTACCGGACAGTAACCTCGTTGCGGTCAGCTTGGGTTCAATCAGACGCGTTGTGTGTGGCAGTCCGGAATATCTCGACACGCGCGGGGAGCCTGTCGGGCCGGAGGACCTCGCGCGTCACAGCGTGATTTCGTTCGAAAGCATATCGGCGTCGGTGCGATGGAACTTCTGGTCTGATGGCGACGAGATCCACGCTCCTATCAGGCCGCGCTTGAGCGTCAATACCATTGATGCCGCAATCGACGCCGGGCTTTCGGGCGTTGGCCTGGTTCGGGCGATGTCCTATCAGGTGGTCGAGTATGTACGCCAGCAGCGGTTGCGCGTCGTCCTGGAGGGGTTCGAGCCCGAACCGCGCCCGGTTCACCTCGTCTACGACAGGCAACGCAGACTGCCTCTGAAATTGCGCACGTTCATCGACTTCGTGGTTCCACGCTTGCGAGAACGGGTGATGGAGGCAAGTCTTTGAGAAATCGACACGTGCAGGTCGAGCATCGCCGATTTGACTGCTCGATTCAAGCGTTGAACCGCTTGCCTCGGCGGTCATCTTCTCGAATAGTCGGCATGTGAGCGCCCAGCGGCTGAAGCGATCCGGTCCAACCGGCTCAGAAGCTCGGTGGCGTGCTTCTCGAGCGGGTAGGGCAAGTCTGGATCGACGAGAATCGTCGCAATTCGCTCTCGCCAATAGTCGGGCTTCAACACGGCATTGCGCTGAGCGTGAAATTCATCGGCCATGCGCTCAAGCTCCAGAATCATCGCCCGAATGTGAGCCAGCTCCTGCTCCTCACGATAGTCGCGTGACATAAGCGTCTCTCGTCCGTGTCTGTGATGATCAAACAGCGTCTCGGTTATGCCCGGGATGACTTCTACCGGCGGGGGTGCGATTCACGACATCGCCATGTCTCTTGAAAGGGTTCTTGCCACTTTCTCAGGTCATGCCGGCGACGCTCTTCGCGCCGATAGTGCTGGGCGATCAAGACTGCCGCAACCAGCATGACCGCAATGCCGATGACGATCGGTACCCATGACTCGCTCATTTGAATCTCCGAAATGCGCTTATGTGCGCGCACGTATCGTTGCTCGGTCGACCTCGCTCCTTCGAGTGCGGATCTTGCCAGGCGCGAAACCGAACCGCTGTTTGCCGAGGACCGCTCACCCCGGCCGGGCAGTTCTGCACGAGGCGGCCGGCCACAGCATGCCGAGCTGTCTTGCCAGCGCGTGGCCGGCTGCGGTAACACGTGCCTGACCTGATTTGTGCGTGATCGTGTCGATGTATGCGAGGCCACGGTGGGCGAGTGCCCAAAAATCCAGCGAGTCGATCTGGACCTGAGCGGGCGACCGGACGAGTCGAATCAGCGTGGCAAGTTCGTGAGGGGTCAGCGTCTGGTCCATGTGCGGGATCTTGTGTCCGAAGCGCTACCGAGCCTGAAGTCCGATAAACCAGTATGACGTTGGTGCCCCGCGCGCACAGGCAAGAAATCCATACACGTCGTGTAGGGGAATCTATACAAAATCGGCGGGACCGCGAATTCAGCGGCTCAAACGAGCAAGCCCTGCTCGAGCGCGTAACGCGTCAATTGTGCATTGCTCTTCAAGCCGATTTTCTGGCAGATTCGCGCTCGATACGTCGTAACGGTATTGGGACTCAGATGCAGCATGGCCGCGATATTGGCGAGGCTTTCGCCGCCCGCGATCAACTTCAATACCTCCAGTTCGCGGTCGGACAGGGCTTCGTGTGCCGGACCCAGCGCTTCTCCGAAGTGCTCGGCGAAGCGTTCGGCGAGCGAGGGCGTGATGAACCTGCCGCCCGAGTGCACCTTGCGCACTGCGGCGATCAAGGTCTCGGCGGACACGCTCTTGGTGAGATAGCCGGCCGCCCCATGCTTGATTGCTCGCAACGCATATACCTCTTCGGCATAGATGCTGAGCATCAGTACGGCGAGCGCGGGTTGTCGCGTCCGCAACGACTTCACCAGCTCGAGGCCGCTGCGATCCGGCAGCGCGACATCGACGAGTGCGACGTCGAAAGGCTGGGTCTTGGCGAGCAGCAGGGCATCGGCGGCCGTCTGGGCCTCCGCGGCAACCTCGATATCGTCGCTCGTTCCCAACATGAGCCGAACGCCGTTGCGAACGACAGCGTGGTCGTCCACCAGCAACACCCTGATCACGGACTCAGCTGGCATACAGTGTCTCGAGCGGCAGCCGCAAGCTCACCGTGGTGCCCATGCCAGGCGCGCCCGCGATGGTGAGCGCGCCCCCGAAGTGCCGTGCGCGCTCGTGCATACCGGCGATCCCCCAGGATTGCTGCCCGAGCAGCCGCACGGCATCGATGCCCTGACCGTCGTCGCAGACTTCGAAGCACGCGAAGGCATCGTCGCATTGTGCGCGCACGATCATCGACTTTGCCTGCGCGTGCCGCACCGCGTTCGTGAGCGCTTCCTGAATGATGCGAAACAGCGCGGTGCCGAGTTCGGGCCCGACCTCGGAAGCGCTCAGCTTCGGATCGATCGTCAGCGAGCAGGGCACGCCTGTCTGCTTCTCGACCTGCTCGATATACCATTCGAGCGCCACCCAGATACCGAGGTCGTCGAGCACGGTCGGACGCAATTCGGTGATCACGCGACGGACCGTGTCGAGTGCGGTATCGGCCAGTTGCGTGGCCTCGATCAGTTGGGGATCGGGCGCGCGGCCTTCGCGCCGGGCGCGCTCGACTGCGACCGAGACATACGCCTTGATGCCCGTGAGGACGCCGCCAAGCTCGTCATGTATTTCGCGGGCGATGTGTCTGCGCTCGTTTTCGCGGATCCGGTGCTGGTGCGCGCTCAGCTCGCTCAGTGCCCGCTGAATATCGGCCCGCCGGGCGATCTCCAGCTGGAGCGCCTTCGTCTCGTGCTGCCATGCCGCCACGGCCAGCTGATACGGCACGGAGTCCTCAGCCGTCGCGACGAATGTCTCGGGCGGCAGAACGGCATCATGGGCTGAACAAATCGCATGAAATGCGCGCGCCTCGTCGATGCCCCGGAACACGCGTGTGGGATAAGCGCACAGCAATGAGAACGCATGCTTGTGCGAGAGATCATTCCACAGTTGCTCGAGACGCAGCGCAGCCTCGGGCTTTCCGCGTGCGCAAAGAATGGCGACCATCTCGCCGAACGCCCGTACGGGAACCTTGCCGTTCCCCGAGATCGTGTCGATCAGCGTGCCGAGGACCGCTTCGCAGCGCGTCGCGCTCGGCCATCCTTCGATCAGCAATGCGTCCAGCGTCGCCTCGGCATCCAGCCAGACGACGTTGGCCGGGCTTGCGAAAGAGGCCAACTCGAGATCCGTGGGCCTGTCGAGCACCCGTTCGATCTCCTCGCGGTGCCCACGGGTGGCGATGATGAGCGTCGGTTCTTCGGCCTGCGCGGCCTCACGGATAAAGCTGGCGACGCGCTCGCACAGAAACCAGTCGTTCTCGTAAAACTGCACGGCATGATTGCACATCGAAAGATCCTCGCCGCATTGTGCCTGGACGTTTGCCGTCGGTATCAACGATGCGACCGATCTTACCACTCGTGTGCGTGACCGAAACGTGCCTGCCTGCCGTGTGATCTCGTGTCATGAAGCCTTATTCATGGTGCATTCGGCGGTGATATTCGAATTTGTCCATGACGCTGCCGATGCACGGGAACAGCACGCGCTTCAACGATTCTCATGCAGCGGACCCTGATCCGGGCGCGTGACATCGAGGTAAGCGTCGACCGCGCTGCCGATGGTTGGATGAAAGCACGCGTCGGGAAAAATCGGCGTCAGCTCGAAGCGTCTGAGCTTGTCGCGGACGGGATCTTTCATCTCGGCAAAGTGCATCTCGATGCCGCGATCCTTCAACGCCCGATGCAGTTCGCGCAGCATGTCGGCGGAGGTCACGTCGACGCTCGTTACTGGCTCAGCCGTGACGACGACGCGCCTCACCCGGGTGGGCGCCTGATCCAGCGCGTCGATCAGGCGGTGCTGAAACAACTCTGCGTTTGCGAAGAACAACGGCGCATCCCAGCGAAACAGAAGAAGTCCGGAAATCTGTTCGGCGTTCGGGTAGCGCTTCAGGTCGTGATAGCCGCGCAATCCGTCCACCCGCCCCAGCACGGCGAAATGCGGACGCCAGCCGTCCCACAAGAACTCGATCACCGCGATCACCACGGCGATGCAGATCCCGGGTATCGCGCCGAACAGGACGACCCCGACGAAGCAGCAGACGGACAGCCAGAACTCCCATTGCTAGATGCGATAGATACGCTTCAGGTCGCTGAACTCGAATAGCCCGATCGCCGCAGCGATCACGACGGCTGCGAGCGCGCTGTTCGGCAGATGGCGAAGCAGATTCGGTGCGGCGAGCAAAACAGCCGCGACGGCCAGCGCGCCGACGATGCCCGTAACCTGGGTTCGCGCCCCTGCCGCTTCGGCGACGGGCGTGCGCGACGAGCTGCTGCTGATCGGAAAGCCCTGGAAGAGGCCGGTCGCGAGATTGGCGACGCCCAGCCCGATCATTTCCTGGTTCGGATCGACGCGCACGTTGGCGCGTGCCGCAAAGGTGCGCGACAGCACGCTCGTGTCCGCGAACGCGATCAGCGCCACGGCGCAGCCGCCCAGCAAAATCCGGACGATGTCGGCGCCGCTCGCCCACGGCAGCGAGAGCGAGGGCAACCCCTGCGGAATGGTCCCGAGCACCTTCACGCCTTCGCGTTCGAGATGAAACACCATGACGCACAAGGTTGCGAGCACGACCGCGATCAGGATGCCCGGCACCTTGTCAAAGCGCCTCAGGAGCAGAATGAGCACGAGACTGCCTGCGCCCACGGCAAAGCTGGACCAGTTGGCTTGCCCGGCGGCGATGCCTCTGGCGAGGTTGAGCAGCTCGCGCAGCGGACCCTGGTCCTCGATGGAGATCGCGAAGAGCTTGGGCAACTGGCTGATCAGCACCGTCAGCGCGATGCCGTTCATGTAGCCGTAACGGATCGGCTTGGAGAGCAGCTCTGTGACGAAGCCGAGCTTCAGCATGCCAAAGACGACGCAGACGAGACCCGAGACGATCGCCATCATGCCCGCGACGGCGATGGCGCGCGAGGGATCGCCCGACGCGCCGATCACGACGACCGCGAGGACCGGCGCCGCGAGCGCCGAGTCCGGGCCGAGCACGAGAATCCGGCTGGGGCCGAAGATCGCATAGGCGAGCAGCGGAACGATCGTCGCGTACAACCCGCATACGCCGGGGACGCCCGACGCCTCCGCGTACGCGATGCCGACCGGCACGAGCATCGTCGTCAGCACGATGCCGGCGATGATGTCGTTCTTCAGCCAAGCTGCGCGATAGTCCCTCAACATCGTCACGATCGGCAGATGACGCGTCCAGCGCTCGATGGCGGCGGTGGCTGTCTGACGTGAGTGAGCCGTGTGGTCGGTTTCCATGGATCGGCGCTCGTGAAGCGTTCAATGAAGAAAGTGCCCCGGCACGCGCAGCGCGGCGACGGCCATATCGATCAGATCAAACGCGAACGCGAGCATGACGGCGCAGAACACGCAGACCACGGGATAGAGTCGCCAGTCGCTCACGGCAACCCGCGCTGGGTGTTATCGCATCGGCGGCGCGTGCTGTTGCCACGTCCGTGCCGCATGTTGCGAATATCTCTTGATGATGATATTCAACTTATGCGGTCGATCCGAAGCAGCGCTCGATCCTCGACGGGGCAGGTGTCGATGGGATACATGCCTTCAACAATTACAGCATCACCGGTTCGATTGCAAACCACGATGGAGGCAACCATGCACAGAAGAGACTTTCTACAGTCAGGTGCCGCAGCGCTCGCTGTCGGCGGCCTTGCCCTGGCGGGTTCCCAAATGACGATCCGTGACGCCGCTGCCGCCGAGTCCAACGCCGCGAAGCGGCAGGCAATCGACGCCAAGGTTCAGGCAACCCTGTCGCGGCTGTACGTGGCGGTCAAGGGTTCAAAAGAACTCATCGCCAAGGCGAATGGCGTGCTGGTATTTCCGTCCGTGATCAAGGTTGGCTTCGTCGCCGGTGGGGAATACGGTGAAGGTGCGTTGCATGTAGGCGGCAAGTCGGTTGGCTATTACAGCACGGTAGCAGGCTCGTTCGGCCTGCAGGCGGGTGCGCAATCGAAGGCCATGATCTACGTATTCATGACGCACGAAGCGCTCAACAGCTTCCGAAATTCCAAGGGCTGGTCGGTCGGTGGCGAAGGTTCCGTCGCGCTGCTGAAGGTCGGAGCGAACGGGGAGATCGATACAACGACGGCCACGGCGCCCGTCGAAGCGATCGTACTGACGAATGCCGGTCTGATGGGCGACGTGTCGCTTGCGGGCACAAAGGTTTCGCGGCTGAAAATCTAAACGATGCTGCCGATTTAACTATGCACGTCAACCACTAGCGAATCGAGGCAAGCCGCTTGTGATCGAGTCGGATCACGTGTTGCGCGGCGCGTCCGGTTATGTCGTCCATGGTGGCTCCAGTGATCTCCGATGCAAGCACCCGATGCGAAGGCGTTGACTCTTCTTCCACCTCGCGTGACATGTCAATTGATCTGGATCAGCCCACGTGCGCCTGACGCCGCCGTTCTCACATTCATTCGGGTGCGGGCTCGACTTCGGTTGCAGACCAACTGATGCTCGATACCCCTCGCTCCATGCTCATCCGACTGGCCATTCGCTCAAGCCTTGCCTGGTCTTTCGGATGCATGCGAATCGTTGCCGTAACCTTGATTTGGGTTGGCTCGCTATCCGTGTCTTCGCTGGTCAGGCTTTGGAACGAAAGGGGTTGTGATTCCATTGCGTTCGATAACAGCGTGCGAATATGAATTTCATCTTCTTGCCGGCCGACGACACTCAGAACGTATTCGCGCACCAGATCCGCGCTGGAAACCGGCGTGGAATTGATAACGCGGCTCAAGTCGCGCAATAACGTATTAGTGACGAGCACCACTCCTGTTCCAGCGAACGCAGGTCCGTAGTGTCCGCTGCCGCACAAGACGCCGACGGCTGCGGAACACCATAACGTGGCCGCCGTGTTGATGCCTTGTATGGAGCCTTTGTCGCGCATGATGACGCCCCCGCCGAGGAAACCTACGCCTGACACGACGTACGCCGCAATCTGCGTTACGCCGGCTTCGCCGTTGCCTGTCAGCATGCCAAGGGTGACGAACAGACAGGCGCCACTCGCGACGAGCGTGATGGTGCGCAAGCCGGCAGTGCGTTGACGAAGCTGGCGCTCGAGCCCGATAGCAACGCCGCAAGCAAACGCGGCCAACAGGCGCAATACGAAATCGATGCTCATCGATGCGATGTCTCTGTTTTTTGAAAAACTTGAGATCGTCTCACGACAGTGTGTAACTGGCGTGAATTTGCGATAGCGATCCCCATCGACTCGAGGGTAAATCTCAATCTTTCTCCGGGTATGCAATGTACCGGATGATCTTCCAGCTGCCGTCGGGCTGGCGGCCGAATACGTCGAGACCCGTCTCATCGTTCGACTCCTGTTTGCCGTTCCCGGCAAGAGTCGATCTCCACGTCAGGCGAACGATCGCGAGGTCACCGGAGACAATGATCTCCTTGATCTTGAGCTCGTAAGAAAGCGATTGCGTAGTGTCGACCAGTGCTTGGCGCAGACGGGCACACAGCAACGGGTAGGTCCGCTCGGGCGCGCCTTGGAAATCGTAACGAAGATCGGGTGCGAAGAGGTCGCAGATATGCGCGGCACGTCGTGCGTTGAAATCCACGCGCCACTGTTCCAGAGCGGAGCGGATGGTGCTCGCGGGATCATTGTCGACCGTCGCTGCATTCAGCACGCAAGGGAATAGGGTAAGGGCAACGCCCACCGTGGCGATGCGGAGGAACAGTCGATTCATTCCGGCTCCCAGTGTACGCGTGCGCAGCATTATTAGGATTCCAGCAGACAATTGTAGTACGCGGTCCCTCAAAGCATAAAGCTTCAGTCGACTTCAACTCTGATCTCTCTGAGCATCCAGCTTGATTGTTTCCGGTTGGACAACACCCTGTACGCATTCGCGATGCTACTGGCGTTCGCCGCTCATGAGTAGCATCTGTCACACGGTCGGTCGAAACGCGAGCAAAGCGAAGCGCCAGATTAGCGGTCGTGCTCGTGTACCGACTGCCCAGTGCGGCCAACCCCCTCGAAGGAAAAGGAATATTGCAATGAGAGAACTAACCCGTAACGTGCGACCAGTCGTCACCAGCTTCGGCAAAGAAGGCACAGGCGAACTCGTGTCTTCCCGCTACGCGGTGCGCGTGGGTGACGTCGATGTCGTGCTGATCAGCGATGGCATTCTGCCGCTGCCGACTTCCACCATGTCCACCAATGTGAGCGAAAAGGATCGCAACGAATGGTTCGATGATCGCTTCCTGCAACGTGATACGTTTGACTGGGCGCTGAACATCGCGCTCGTGCGCAGCGGCGAACGCCTGATCCTGATCGACTCGGGCGTGGGCGACGGCTTCGAATACTTCACGCGCGCGGGTCAGTCGGTGATGCGCCTGGAAACGGCCGGCATCGACCTGGCAGCGATCACCGATATCGTGATTACGCATATGCACATGGATCACGTCGGCGGGCTGAACGTTGACGGAGTGAAGGCCAGGCTGCGCCCCGACGTGCGCATTCACGTGTCGGCCTCGGAAGTGGAGTTCTGGAGAAATCCGGACTTCACCAGGACGGTGATGCCGGAGACGGTTCCTCCCGCGCTGCGCAAGGCGGCTGCGAAGTTCGTCGAGCTCTACAGTGAAAATATTGTGCAGTTCAATCAGAACGTGGAGGTCGCGCCGGGCGTGAAGGCGCGCGTGACGGGCGGGCACACACCGGGACACTGCGTCGTGGATGTAGCATCGGACGGAGAAAAGCTGACTTTCGTAGGCGACGCGATTTTCGAGGTCGGCTTCGATAATCCCGATTGGCAGAATGGCTTCGAGCATGATCCTGAATTGGCCGTGGACGTACGTATCGCGCTGCTCAACGAAGCCGCTGAAACGGGCGCTCTGTTGGCCGCTGCACATGTCGCGTTCCCGTCAATCGGTCACATCGCAAAGAATGGTGACGCCTTCCGTTTCGTACCGGTGCAGTGGGACTACTGACGCATTCCCCACGCTCAATCGTATTCGTATAGAGCACTCGGACCGAAGAATCGTCTTACCACGCGCGTTTCAAATTTGGACAATACGGTTCTTCTGTCGGCACCTCGCGTTTTGATCATTGATCTGGGCGGTGCAATCAGCGCGGTAACGCTAAAATCTAGGTTTTAGCCCGGAATACGTGCATGTCTTTTGCCTCGCTTGGCCTGATCGATCGGTTGCTGCGTAATTTGCAGGACCTCAATTACCAGACACCTACGCCGGTGCAGACCAAGGCGATTCCTCCTGTGCTCAGCGGCAGGGACGTCATGGCTGCGGCGCAGACCGGCACTGGCAAAACGGCGGGTTTCGTGCTGCCGCTGTTGCAACGACTGGTGCAAGACGGTCCGGCGGTGTCCAGCAACCGCGCGCGCGTGCTCGTGCTGGTGCCCACGCGTGAGCTGGCTGAACAAGTGCTGCAAAGCTTTATCGATTACGGCAAAGGTCTCGACTTACGGTTTCTGGCCGCCTACGGCGGCGTGAGTATCAATCCGCAGATGATGAAGTTGCGCAAGGGCGTCGACGTGCTTGTTGCCACGCCGGGCCGTTTGCTGGATCTCAATCGCCAGAATGCCGTGCAGTTTGATCAAGTAGAAACGCTGGTTCTGGATGAAGCCGACCGCATGCTGGATCTGGGCTTTGCGCGTGAACTCAACGCCGTCTTTGCTGCCCTGCCCGCTCGGCGCCAGACACTGTTGTTCTCCGCCACGTTCACCGATGATATCCGCGCCATGGCTGCGAGCATCCTGCGCGACCCGGTCAATATCAGCGTCAGCCCACCCAATGCCACGGCCAGCAAGATCAAACAGTGGGTGGTGCCGGTCGATAAAAAGAACAAGCCGGAGCTCTTCATGCACCTCGTCTCCGAGAACGACTGGGAGCATGCGCTGGTGTTTGTCAAAACCCGAAAGGGCGTGGATTATCTGGCGGCCATGCTGGATGAAGCGGGCTACGCGGTCGATACCATCCACGGCGACAAACCGCAACCCACGCGCCTGCGTGCGCTGGAGCGCTTCAAGTCAGGCGAAGTACGTATGCTCGTAGCCACCGATGTGGCGGCGCGCGGACTGGACATCGATGACCTTCCGCTAGTGATCAACGTTGATCTGCCGATCGTGGCGCAAGACTATGTGCACCGTATCGGCCGTACCGGCCGCGCGGGCGCAAGCGGCGTGGCGGTGTCCCTTGTGTGTGCCGATGAAGCGCCGCAACTGGCTGCGATCGAAGCGCTGATCCGGCATACGCTGCCCCGCGAGGAAGAGCCGGGATTTGAAGCCGAACATCGAGTGCCGCAGACCAGTGCGACGGGCCAGATCATCAAGAAGCCCAAAAAGCTCAAGAAGCCGAAAGTGCCGCAGGCCGCGCCTGGCGCCATGCAGGCGCTCGGCAAAAAAATGCCGATGCAAAGCGGCGAAAAAGCGCGGCGCGTTGCGACCACAGATAAAGGCACAAGCTTGTCCAGCGGCAATCCATTCAGCGTGCAAAAGCCATCTGGAAAACGCGCGAACAAGCCAGCTTCGGGTTCACGCAAGCCGGCTGGCAAATCCGTTGGGGGGCGCGGCAAACGCTAATCGTCATCCGTCGCGATCACTAATGCCCGCCCAGGAACAGACTGGAGGCTTGCCGCTCGCCGGCAGGCAGCGGCGCGAATCGGGCGTTCATTAGGCGACGGGTAATGGCGCACTCAATCCAGTGGTCCTTGCCACTTGGGGGCCGAATAAACGTTGGAATCATGCAGGCCAAGCATCACGGCGCTACGGCAGGTGCGTTCGTTGGCTTCTGTCCAGCTGCCTTCTGCTGAGCATTCTGGAGATTCTGCGGGTAGTTGGTCTGGTTTCCGGCCGGGTTATACCCATTCTTCTCCAGCGTGCTCAACTCGGCGTTCTTCTTTGCGCGCCGCGCTTTGCTTTCCGCCTTCTTTTGCGCTTTGAGTTCCTGCTTTGACATCGTAGCGCCGGACGTGTCGGCGTCACTGGCCGCGGCTTGAGCTCGAAGTGCCGGGATCAAGACGAGACTCAACGTTATACCTGCTGCGCCAGCAAAAACGGACAGTTTCTTGAGGTTCATGCGTATCTCCGCATAGGTTCGTTTAACGACAGAACACTGCTCCAACACAATTTGTCCTCTTCCTGAGAAGAACGAGTTCTCTTCGAATCGGAACTCCCAAACCGTAAGCGATGAGGCGTCGCAAGGGATACGGGGGGTAACCGCAAGTAAAAGTACAGCATAGCGCTGAGTGCTTTTGCGGGTTTGCTCGACGGGACATTTTCCCTGATTCCGCGAAAGAGATTCCCCGTTCTGCTCTTTGTTCGAGTGAACGGGGAATATAGACTCCGAAAAAATGAACAAGAGCAGTGAAGGAGAGGGCGATATGCGGAAAAGCCGTGGTTGGTTCCGCTTAACGCGCTGACGGCGACATTGGCTCGCGCGAAATATCGACACGTGTAGTTTGGATAACGAAATAAATGGAGACAAAACGATGAAGAAGTTCTTGTTCAGCGTATTCGCGCTGTCAACCGCGGCGACAGCCACGGCTCAGAGCAGCGTTACCTTATACGGCATTGTGGACAACGGTATCGTCTACGAGACAAATCAGCCGAAGGGTCATGTATTTGGAGCGCAGAGCGGAGGCTGGGCGCAATCCAGATTCGGCCTCAAAGGTGCGGAGGATCTCGGCGGCGGCACGCATGCGATATTCCAGCTCGAATCCCGCCTGAACACGATGAACGGCAGTTTCGCAAATGGAAGCTTCTTCGAGGGGCAGGCGACCGTTGGCCTGCAGAACGACACATGGGGGCAAATCAAGTTCGGGAACATGGGCTCGGCTGAGATCAGCCAGTATTCAGGCGATGTCGACCCGCAGCAAACGAAGAAGTACGCCATTGGAACATTGGTCCGCGGCCGCATCTTCTCGCAGGCGGCAAATGGCGTCGAGTACCTCTCACCGACGATTGCGGGGTTCACGTTGCAAGGCCAGTATGACCTGACCAACGCGCCGACCTGGAACGCAGGCAACCCGGGCAGCGCGCCGGGTCAGCTGGGCACCTCTACCGGGCTTGGAAGCGCGCAGGGACGTTCCGACGGCATCAAACTATCCTATGCGAATCGGGGCCTCTTCTGGCAGGCAACCTACGATGAAGTCCGCGACCCCAACGGACAGTTCAGCAACGTCTATCTGACATCTCGCTCGATTCTCACTGGCTTGACGTACGCTTTTGGACCCGTCACGGCGTATCTCGGCTATCAGCACTTGAGTGCTCCCGATGCATCAAATGCGGGATATTTCGGTACCGCGGCGCCGTCGGCATTGCCAGCGGGTACCAGCCTTCCGACAACGGTCAATCACGAATGGATTGGCGCGATCTGGCAGACAACGCCCGCGCTTGCTATCACAGGCGCGGTGTACCACGCCAACGCAAATAAGGGAAACGGGAACGCAACCCTTTACACACTCGGCGCGAACTATTTACTCTCGAAGCGAACGCTCCTCTACACTGAACTGGCCTACGTGCGCAACAGTTCGACATCCAACCTGGGCCTCGATGGTAGCCTGTACGGCGCGAACACCAATGATGACCCGGTCAACGGAAACCCGTCGAGCACCAACCCCAACTATGGGAAGAGCCAGTTTGGCGTGATCGCAGGCCTGGCGACAAGGTTCTGACGACGTCGGGAGGTCCGTGAGCCAATGCGCTTTCGGACCTCGCACCCTCACGAGCGAGTCGCAAGCGATCGAGTCAATCGCGAAAGCGACTGGCAATGTAATCCGGAATGTTCTCTGGAGTGACGACAACGACCGAAGAAGAAGTCGCGACGGATGATGCTGGCAGGAGCTTGTGATAGTGCATGATGTGATGACAGGCCGAACGCATGTCCTGTCGCAGGTCGTGATGCAGAATGGCCTGTATCCGTCCATCGCGCAGCAACTGCACATTGTCTCTGTCGAGGTCGTGTCCGATGAAGAAGGCGGGCGCTTGTTGCTGCGCCTCTAGCGCGCGAAGAATTGCGATGTTGCCGCCACCCATCGAGTAGACCGCCGTGACATGGGTATCGTCGCCGAGCGCGCTGCGGACTCGGTCCTCGGTCGGCATATCAAGGCCATGTCCGCCGCTCGCATCAACCAGCTTCAGACGCGGATGGTGTTTGCGCAATGCTCGACGAAAGCTTATCTCGCGTTCTTCCTCACCACGGAAGTGCTCGTCACTCATCGTTATCAATACGTTAGCAGGCTGGGGTCCCAGCAACAGGCCAAGAAGGTAAGCGGCCGTGGCGCCGGCGACTCGGTTATCGAGCCCTGCATAGGCAATGCGCCCTGACAACGGTATGTCGGTGACGATCGTGACGACCGGAATGCCGTGCCGCTGAAGTTCCGCCACTGCCTCTGCAATCTCGGGAACGTCCCGGGCTTTCAGCAAAACACCGTGACTTCCTCGTCGATTGATCGACCGAAGTGCCTGCACGACTTCCGAGGTCGTCATTGTCTCCTGCAACAGAAAGCGCGGCCGGACAACCGCCGGGTGCATGAGCGCGAGTTCGCCCTCGAGGGCATGCTTGATCTCATCGCTGAACCGCAACGGTGCCTCGGCCACCACATCGACGATGAGTTTTCGCCCTGTGTTCGCGAGATTCAGCTCCTGCTTCTCGAGTTCCTTGATGGCTTGTTCGACTCTTTTGCGAGTGTGCTCGCGGACATTGGCGCGTCCGTTCAAAACCCTGTCGACGGTCGCCACCCCGAGCCCTGCCTGAACGGCGATTTCCTTGATCAAAAACCGGTGAGCCAATCTGACCCTCCTGCACAGATAGATTTTTGATGTATTTTTGATGCTTATGAAAGTCTATGCCGAGCTATCCTACAGCGAAAACAGGAGGCATGGATGGACTATCGACGAGACGAATATCGCGGTCAGCGAGTCAATTGGTTTCGCGAAGAGGACTGCGCGGTAAGCGACTTCGTAGACGCACTCGATTCAGGAACGGGTACCGCGCTTCGCTTTGCGGCGTCTCCGTCTTCATGTATTCCTGTATACGAATGTGGCAACCTCGAATCCGTACTTTCATTCGACCGAGAGCGGAGAGAGTTGTTGTCGGAATGGGCCAGCGTCATCGATGCCGGTGCGGGCGTCTTCGTGCTCAAGGGCGCTTATGCCGATACCAAAATCGTCGATCAGGCGACAGGTGTCTTTGAAGCGATCATCGCGGCCGAGCGAAAATCGGGTTCGAAAGGCGATCATTTCGCGAAAGCCGGCGCGAACGACCGTATCTGGAACGCTCAGGAGAAGCTTCTGTTGGCCGCGCCCGAGGTCTTCACGGGCTACTTCTCCAATCCATGGCTGCCGGCGGTCGCCGAAGCTTGGTTAGGCCCGTGCTTCCAGGTCACCTCCCAGGTGAATGTCGTCAGGCCCGGTGGTGCGGCACAGCAAGCGCATCGTGACTACCATCTGGGTTTCCAGACAGCGGAAGTCGCCGCCTCATTCCCGGCGCACGTACACCGTATGTCGCCCTTCCTCACATTGCAGGGGGCAGTCGCGCATAGTGACATGCCGGTCGAGAGCGGCCCAACCAAACTCTTGCCGTTCTCTCAGCGATACGCTCCAGGATATGTCGCGTGGCGCAGAGCGGACTTCCGGGAGTATTTCGAGAATCACTTCGTCCAGGTGCCGCTCAAGAAGGGCGATGCCATCTTCTTCAATCCTGCGCTATTTCACGCAGCGGGGTCCAACAAGACGAGCGACGTTCAGCGCATGGCGAATCTGCTCCAGATCTCATCAGCGTACGGGCGGGCGATGGAGGTCGTGGACCGCACGCGGATGTCGCAGACGCTTTATCCGGTCCTGCGCGCCCGGCTGAGCGCCGGAGAGATCACGGAACGCGAGGCTCTATCGGTCATTGCCTCTTGCGCAGAAGGGTATCCGTTTCCGACGAACCTGGACCGCGACCCGCCCGTCGACGGGCTTGCGCCGGAGAGTCAGAGTCAGTTGATGCGCCGGGCACTCGCGGAAGATTGGCCGCTGGATCAATTTGCGATAACCCTTCAACGACATGCTCAACGCCGTTGCATCGGCGACAATATCGAGTTGATAGATTATTGATGTTTTTTCGTCGCATCAAGATAGATTCACGGCACTATGATGATGCCTGCGTGATGCCAAAAGCGATTCGACGAAGTCACGTGTGTACCCTCATTCGACTGGAATGCGGGCGGAGACAAAGGCGTGATGGTGCAACAGCATGGACCAGTTCAAGGAACTTCAGTTGTTCGTGGAGGTAGCCGAGTCGGGCAGCATCAGCCGTGCTGCGGAATCAGTCGATCTTTCCATTTCGGCGGCGAGTCGGTATTTGATTTCGCTGGAGGCACGACTTGGCGTACAGCTGGTTCGCCGCACGACGCGCAACCTGTATCTGACCGAGGCAGGCGCCGAGTTCCACAGGCGCTGTAAATCGATACTTTCCGACCTGGGTGAAGCCGAAGCCGTCATCAAGGAAGCGGTTGTACGTCCAAGCGGCGTGCTCCGCGTTACCGCTTCATTGTCCTTCTGCATGCTGCACATTGCGCCGATGCTTCCCGAGTTCACGGCGCGTTATCCAGATATCGCCGTCGATGTTGTCGCGGCCAACCGCTACTACGACATCATCGAGAACGGCATCGACGTCGCGATTCGAACGAAGGTCCTTGAGCCGGACAGCAACATCACAATTCGCAGGCTGGCATCAACACGCCGGATTCTCGCCGCCTCTCCGGACTACCTTGAGGCGAACGGCCGGCCTCGATTCCCAGTCGAACTCGTAAGGCACAGGCTTCTGAACTACCAGCTTGCCGACAACGCGCGTGAGCTCTCGTTCACGCGTGGCGGCGAGAACGTGGTGGTCAAAGTGAAGCCTCTGGTCGAGTCAAATGACGGCCAGATACTTCGAGTTGCCGCGCTCGACAATATGGGCATCCTCGTGCAGCCGAAGTACATCATCCATGACGACCTCAAGGCTGGTCGTCTGATCCCGGTGCTGGACGATTGGGACCTTCCTCGGTTGACCATGAATATCGCGTTTCAGACCCGCTCGCATATGCCGGTGAAAGTGCGACTGTTCATCGATGCGCTCGTTGAGCGCTTCCAGCAGAACGACTACGAACGTCATTGGACGGCGTGAGTCCGATACGCCCCGCAGTTGAGGCTTCTTCCCACTTAGCGCGAAAGACTTTCCCTTTCTCGCTCTGTTTTGCCAGCGAGGGCGAATATAGACTGGTCTCAAAGCTACAGAAGAGATTGATGGAGACTCGCAATGCAAAGTACATCCTCCGCAGTTCAGTCCGCCTCGCCGTATTTCGATGAAGCCCGCTCGGCCGAGGTCGTCAACGCTCGCATGAGCGACGACGCCAACGCGCGCCTGAGCCAGGTGATGTCGGTTTTGGTCAGGCATCTGCATGCTGCCATCAAGGAAATCGAGCCGACTCACGAAGAGTGGTTCACTGCCATTCGCTTTTTGACCGAGACCGGTCAGATGTGCACCGACTGGCGGCAAGAGTACATCCTGCTCTCGGACATCCTCGGGGTTTCGATGCTGGTTGACGCGATCAATCACCGTCGTCCGAGCGGCGCCACGCCGAACACGATTCTCGGTCCCTTCTACGTCGCCGATGCACCCGAATATACGAACGGCACGAACATCTGCCTGGATGGAAAGGGTGAACCCATGGTCGTCGAGGGTCGTGTAACGGACATCGAGGGCAATCCGATTTCGAACGCGAAGCTCGAGGTGTGGCAGACCAACGATGACGGCTTCTACGATGTGCAGCAAAAGGGCATTCAACCCGATTCGAATCTGCGTGGCGTTTTTTCCTCGGATGCTGAAGGCCGCTATTGGTTCAAGTCCGTGAAGCCGCGCCACTATCCGATTCCCTCGGATGGTCCCGTCGGAAAACTCCTCGGCGCGATGGGTCGGCACCCCAACCGCGCTGCGCATCTTCACTTTATCGTGACTGCGCCCGGATTCGACCCGGTGATCACGCACATCTTTACGCCAGACTGCCCGTATTTGTCCGAGGACGCGGTATTTGGCGTCAAGCGTGAGCTTATCGCTGAATTCGACAAGATTGACGACCTCGAAGCGGCGAAGCGCGTCGGACTTTCGTCGCCGTATTGGTCTGTCTCGTGGGACTTCACGCTCGCGACGACGACCAGCAATCCGCCTCGGTAAAACAAGTAATCGTTTGGCACGCGCGAGCGTGTTGTATCAGAACGGATGACATTGAGAGATACAGGAGTACTACACATGAGCGCAAAGAAAGAACTGCTTGCAGCCTACTGGACCCTCGCGGGCGACGTCTACCCGTGTGCAGCAAATGAAATCAGCCCGTTCCCGCTGCGCGAGCGTTGCGAAGCGGCAATGCGTGCAGGCTGGAGTGGCGTCGGCCTCATTCTCGATGACCTCGAACACAGCATCGAGAAATACGGCCTCTCGGGCGTCAAAAGCATCCTCGATGACACGGGCATGAAGTACTTCGAGCTCGAAATTCTGATGGACTGGTACTTCGACGGCGAGGCGCGCGCGAAGTCGGACCATTGCCGTCGCCGCTTCATCGAACTGGGCGGAGAACTCGGAATGCGCAACCTCAAAATCGGCGCAAGCCCGTTCGATAAGAATCCGGCCGACTTCGCCCGCATGACCGATGAGTTCGCAAAGCTTTGCCAGGATGTGGCAACGGTCAATGCGACGGTCGCAATCGAGTTCATGCCTTTCTCTCCCATCCGCAACGTCGCAGACGCGCTCAAGGTTGCGGAAGGCGCCGATCAGCTCAACGGCGGACTGATGGTCGACCACTGGCACGTGGCCCGCGCCAAAACCCCGTATAGCGAGGTAGCGCAAATCCCGGCGCGCTTCATCAAGGGTGTCGAGATGGACGACGTTGGCGCACAGGTCAAGGGTTCGCTGTTCGACGATTCGACCTTCAATCGCCAGCTTTGCGGCGAGGGCGCCGGCGACTGCGTTGCCTTCGTCGATGCGCTCGCGAAAGCTGGTTGCGCGCTGCCGTACTACGGCGTTGAACTCATCTCCGAAGTTCACCGGAAATTCCCGCTCGACGAGATGGCGAAGCGTGCGTACGACACCACCGTCGCGCAGTTCTCACCGAAGCCCGCTACTACCGCATAAGCGCTTCCAATCCTAAACGACAAGTATTCCTGGAGACTCACATGATTCGAATCGCAGTACTCGGTGCCGGCCGCATTGGCCGCATTCACGCTGGCAACGTCGCCGCTAACCCCGACGCAAAACTCGTCGTGGTAGCAGACCCGGTCGAAAGCGCAGCCAAGTCGCTGGCGACCAAGCTCGGCTGCGAAGCATCGAGCGACGCGGCAGCGGTGCTCGAGCGCAAAGACATCGATGCCGTGGTCATCGGCACGCCCACGGACACGCACATCACGTTCATGCTCGAAGCCGTGAAGCGTGGCAAGGCCGTGCTCTGCGAAAAGCCCATCGACCTGGACATGGACAAGTCGCTTGCCGCCGCGAACGAAGTCGAACGCCGGGGCGGCCGCGTCATGCTTGCCTTCAATCGACGTTTCGACCCGACGTCGCAGGCGTTCCGCAAGGCGATCGATGCGGGTGACGTTGGCGACGTGCGTCAGGTCATCATCTCGAGCCGTGACCCGGGCATGCCTCCCCGCGACTACGTCGAGCACTCGGGCGGTATCTTCCGCGACATGGTCATCCACGACCTGGACATGGCTCGCTGGCTGCTGGGCGAGGAACCGGTCGAAGTGATGGCCATGGCCAGCCGCCTCATCGATGAATCGCTGGAGAAGCTGACCGACTTCGATACGGTGATGGTTCAACTGCGCACCGCTTCGGGCAAGCAATGCCACATCAACTGCTGTCGTGAAGCTGTCTACGGATACGACCAGCGCATGGAGGTGTCCGGTTCCAAGGGCATGCTCCTGCAGGAGAATCTGCGTCCGTCAACGATTCGTCGCTGGTCGAAGGACGTAACGGACGCGCGCGAACCGCTCCTCAACTTCTTCCTCGAACGCTACGTTGAAGCGTACAAGGCTGAACTAGAAGCCTTCGTCGATGCACTGAACACGAATTCTCCGCTGCCTACGTCGGTTCAGGATGGTCTGAAGGCATTGCGCCTGGCGGATGCGGCGCTCGAGTCAGCGCTGACTGGCAAGGCAGTCAAGGTCTAACCGAAAATCCGGAGGAGATAAGTCATGACGCGAAAGATTGGTCCCAACGAAGCGCTCGGCGTTGCATGTCTTGGTATCACTCACCCGCATACGTCCGGACGAGTGAAGGCCATCCAACGTCGTACCGACGCGAAGATGCTCGGTGCATGGGATACGAGCCCGCTGCTCACGCCCTTCGTCGATGCCCTGGGTCTTGAAGCACGCACGAAGGAGGACATCCTGGCTGACGAGAATGTTCATGTCGTGCTCGTCCACTCGAAGAGCGAGAAGATGGCCGACCTGACCATCGAGGCGCTCGAAGCCGGCAAGGCTGTGTTGTGCGAAAAGCCGGCCGGACGCAGTTCGGCGGATGCGAAGCGTATCGTCGAAGCGGTCGAGCGCACCGGAGGACTGGTGCAGGTCGGGTACTGCTGGCGTTTCGCGCCCTCCGTGGATGCCATGCAGGCGGCGCTCAAGAGCGGACGTCTCGGGAAAGTCGTTCAGGTACGGGCCCACGGTGGTTGCTCGCACGATGAGGCGGGCACGCCGCACATGACCCAACCTGGCGACATCGGTGGCGCTGTCTTCGTTATCGGCTGCCACCTTATCGACCGCATTCTTCTGCACTTCGGTTTGCCGCGCTCGGTGAATGCCCGCATCACGAAGTTCCCGAATTTCCATGGCGATGAATCGCGTGAAGACGCGGCAGGCGCGGTGTTGAATTACGAAGACAAGATTATCAGCGTCGACTTCATGTCCTGGGATGTCCTGCCATGGACCGAAAGCTGGGACATCACGGCGTATGGCACAGAAGGCATCATGTCGTCCCGCTCGCTGCCCTCGAGCTACAAGATTTATGACGCGGGCAAAGGCGACTATCCGGAAGGCTGGACTGAGTGGCAGGAAACCAGCTTCCCGGAAATCTGGGCGACAAAGAAGACGGAATATTCGCCCGACATCGCTGAAATCGGCAATCCGGTGTATTTCGACCGCGAGTCGCACGCTTTCGTCGACGCATTGCGCAATGGCACGCCTTCGGTCGTTCCCGCTACGCAGGCATACAACATCAGCCGAGTCATCGAGGCCATGTTTGCTTCCTCGAAAGAAGCCGGGGCAGAGGTCTTTATCGGATAACAGCGTGTGAGGCTGACGCCATGGTGCATCATCCGAGAATTCCGCACGTCAGCAACCCGGAAACATAAATACGCAATCCTAATCAGGAGACGATGTCATGAAAATTTTGAAAAGTGTTTTGGTGGTTCTTGCAGCTTCGGTCGCTTTTGCAGCAGCGTCAGGCGCTGCCTTCGCACAGGATAAGGGCGTGGTGGGCATCTCACTGCCGGACAAAACCGAGTCCCGCTGGATTACCGATGGAAAGAGCATGGTCGACGCACTGAAGGCGAAGGGCTACTCGTCGGACCTTCAGTACGCGAACTACGATGTTCCCACGCAGGTCAACCAGGTCGAGAACATGCTCGCGAAGGGCGTGAAGGCGCTCGTCATCGCGCCCATCGATGGCAAGACGTTCTCTGACGCGCTGGCACTCGCCCAGAAGAAGGGCATCAAGGTCATCTCCTACGACCGCCTGATTAGCCAGACGAAGAACGTCGACTACTACGCCACGTTCGACAACTACGGCGTGGGCGTTCTGCAGGCGCAGAGCATTGTCAGCGCATGGCAGAAAGCTGGAAGTAAAACGCCGTTCAACATCGAGGTGTTCGGCGGTTCCAGCGATGACAACAACGCTCACATGGTCTACGCGGGCGGCATGTCGGTTCTCAAGCCGTATATCGACGGCGGCAAGTTCGTGATTCGGAGCAAGCAGGTTGCCTTCGAAAAAGTCGCGACGCGCAACTGGGACGGTGCGACCGCGCAGGCCCGGATGGACAACCTGCTGAGCGCATTCTATGGAAAGGAACATCTGGATGCGGTCTGGGCGCCGAACGACGCGCTGGCGATCGGCATCATCTCGTCTCTCAAAGGTGTGGGATACGGTTCGGCTCAGCAAGCAATGCCCATCATCACGGGACAGGACGCGGATGTTCAGAACGTGAAGAACATCGTTCGTGGCGACCAGACCTCCACCGTGTTCAAGGACACACGCAAGCTTGCCGGCGTCGCAGCCGATATGGTCGACGACGCCCTGACCAACAAGCAGGTGCCTGTCAACGACACGAAGAGCTACAACAACGGGGCGAAGATTGTGCCGACCTATCTCGTGAAGCCTGTTCTGGTCGACAAGGCCAACTACCAGGCCGAACTGGTCACAAGCGGCTACTACACGCAGGCCCAAGTCAAGTAAGGCGCCTGAACGTCAGCGTGACGGGGACTGTTGCGAGACCCGCCCACGCGGGTAAGCCTTGAGCGTGACCAATCGGAGAAATTTTGACCATGGATACCATTCTGGAGATGCGCGGCATTCAGAAAAGCTTTGGCCCCGTCAAAGCGCTGAATAACGTGAATATGAGGGTGCGGCAGGGCGAGATTCACGCCGTTTGTGGAGAGAATGGCGCCGGAAAATCGACCTTGATGAAAATCCTCAGTGGCGTCTATCCGCACGGCTCGTACGGTGGCGATGTCCTTTACGACGGCCAGGAAAGGACGTTCGCCGATATATCCGATAGCGAGGCGGTCGGAATCATCATCATCCACCAGGAGCTGGCCCTCGTACCGATGTTGTCGATTACGGAGAACATCTTTCTCGGTAATGAGCAATCGGAGCGCGGTGTTATCGACTGGCAGATTTCACGTGCGAAGGCCAAGGAACTACTGGCGAAAGTCGGCCTCACGGATTCTCCCGACGCAGCGGTTGGCACGCTCGGGATCGGCAAGCAGCAACTCGTTGAAATCGCGAAGGCATTGTCGAAAGAAGTGCGATTGCTCATCCTCGACGAACCGACCGCGAGCTTGAATGAAAAGGATAGCGACACGCTGCTGACGCTGCTGCTCGAACTGAAGGCGAACGGCGTAACGTCAATCATCATCTCGCACAAGCTGAACGAAATCTCGCGTGTCGCAGACGGAATCACGGTGATTCGCGACGGGTCGACAGTCGATGTCCTCGACTGCAGCACGGAAGCTGTGAGCGAAGACCGCATCATCAAGGCGATGGTAGGCCGCGAGATGTCCGATCGCTATCCGCGGCGTACTCCGACCATCGGTGACGTGATCTTTGAAATCAAGGATTGGCGTGTCAAGCATCCCACGCAACGCGACCGTGCAGTCCTCAAGGGCGTGAACCTAAAGGCACGCAAGGGCGAAATCGTGGGTATCGCAGGCCTGATGGGTTCCGGGCGCACCGAGCTTGCCATGAGTGTTTTCGGCGGCACGTATGGGCAGGACATCACTGGCCAGGTGCTGATGCACGGGAGGCAGGTTGACACATCATCGGTGAAGAAGGCAATCAAGGCGGGCATCGCCTACGTCACCGAGGATAGAAAGGGCAATGGTCTGCTGCTCGACGACAACATCAAACGGAACATTACGCTGGCCAACCTCTCCGGTGTTTCGAAACTCGGTGTCGTCGATGAGCATGAGGAGATTAAGGTTGCGACCGAGTTTCTCAAGAAGCTTCGAATTCGCGCGCAAGGCGTGACGCATGTTGTCGGGAACTTGTCAGGCGGAAATCAGCAGAAGGTCGTCATCAGCAAGTGGCTGTTTTCCGAACCCGAAGTGTTGATTCTTGACGAACCCACGCGAGGCATCGATGTGGGAGCGAAGTACGAGATTTACAACATCATCAATCAGGCGGTTGCAGCGGGCAAATGTGTGGTCATGATTTCTTCGGAAATGCCCGAGTTGCTCGGAATGTGCGACCGCATCTATGTCATGAACGAGGGCCGGTTCGTCGGCGAATTAACCGCAGAAGAAGCCTCGCAGGAAAGCATCATGCGAGCAATTATGCGAAATGGAGACATTCGAAATGCGTAAGGCACTCTCTCCGGTTGCCGCCGAAGGCGCCGAGGTCAAGAAAAGCGAAGTGTTCGGAATGATCAAGCGTATCGGCAGCGAATATGGGTTGCTGCTGTCGCTCGTCATCATCATGGTGTTCTTTCAGGTTGCAACGAATGGCGTGCTGATGCAGCCGCTCAATCTGACAAACCTGGTGCTGCAGAACAGCTACATCGTCATCATGGCGCTCGGCATGCTGATGGTGATCGTATCGGGTCATATCGACTTGTCCGTCGGTTCAACGGCGGGGCTCGTGGGCGCATTGGCTGCCGTATTGATGGTCCAGTATGAAGTCAACTACGTCTGGGCGACCATTATCTGTATCGCGGCCGGCGCGCTGATTGGCGCCGTGCAAGGTTACTGGATTGCTTTCTGGCGTATGCCCTCGTTCATCGTCACGCTGGCTGGCATGCTCGTGTTCCGCGGCATGACGAATCTCGTGCTGCAGGGGCAGTCCATCGGCCCGTTCCCCGAGGGGTTTGGCGCGGTCAGTTCGGGCTTTATCCCTGATGTCTTTCACGGCCCGGCGCTTCACGTCACTTCCATCCTGCTCGGCGTGTTTGTCGGCGCGCTCTTCTTCGTGATCGAACTTCGGCATCGTGCGGGTGCGGCAAAGCATGGCGTCGAGAGCGGCTCGTTCACGATGTTCGTCACCAAGAATGTCGTGCTCACGGCGCTCATCGTTGGTTTCTGCTACCTGCTCGCGTCCTATCGCGGTTTGCCGACGGTGCTTGTCATCATGGGTGTGCTGATTGGCGTGTACACGTTCCTTATGAATCGCACGACCATCGGCCGCCGCATTTACGCGGTTGGCGGAAATGCGAAGGCCGCGCGCCTGTCAGGCGTCAGCGTGCCGGCGGTGAGCTTCCTGACGTTCGTGAACATGGGCATGCTCGCCGCGCTCGCGGGCCTGATTTTCGCGGCGCGTCTGAACAGCGGCACGCCAAAAGCAGGTACTGGATTCGAACTCGATGTCATCGCAGCGTGCTTTATCGGCGGGGCGTCCGCGTCCGGTGGTGTCGGAAAGGTCGTGGGTGCAGTCGTTGGCGCCTTCATCATGGGCGTGATGAACAACGGCATGTCCATCATGGGTATCGGCGTGGACTATCAGCAGGTCATCAAGGGCATTGTTCTGCTCGCAGCCGTGTTCGTCGATGTGTACAACAAGAACAAGGCGTAACTGCCATTTATAAGCATTGGCCTGTTCATAAGTCGTACATCAGGAATTCAATTATGGTCAAGCACATCGTGATGTGGAACGTTCGTGGCGATACGCCCGAACAAAAGAAAGAGACCGCGAATCTCGTCAAGACGGCGTTCGAGAGTCTGAGCGGAAAGATTCCCGGACTTACGAAGCTCGAGGTCGGACTGGACGTAAGCGCCGTGGAATACGCCTGCGATGTCGTGTTGTACACGGAATTCGAAAATCAGGAATCGCTCGACGCGTACGCCATACATCCTGAGCACTTGCGGGTGAAGCAAGTCGTGGGTGACGTTCGTATCGCTCGCCATCAGGTCGACTACATCTAAGCGAGCTTTACCGCTTGACGAGACAGGAAACCACGCTCATGTATGAGTTCACCTATACCACGCAGTCAGCCCGGGTCGTTTTCGGCGCTGGAAGCATGAAGCTGATTCAACAGGAAGTCGAGACATTGGGCGCGCGTCGGGCGCTGGTGCTTTGTACGCCCGAGCAGAGCGCCCAGGCCGAGATCGTCTCGTCCCTCCTTGGTCCATCGAGCGCGGGGGTCTTTGACGGCGCTCAGATGCATGTTCCCATCGAGAACGCTCGTCGCGCACGCGAACACGCGAAGGAAGTGGGCGCGGACTGCGCTGTCGCTATCGGCGGCGGCTCGACAATTGGCCTGGGTAAGGCTATCGCACTCGAATCCTCATTGCCGATCATCGCGATACCGACGACATACGCCGGGTCGGAGATGACGCCCATCTTCGGGATCACCGAAAATGGCCTGAAAAAAACGGGCCGTGACGCCAGGGTCATCCCGAAGACAGTTCTGTACGACTCGGAATTGACGATTGGCTTGCCGCTCAAACTGTCGATCGTGAGCGGGTTGAACGCGATTGCGCATGCGGCGGAAGGTTTATACGCAAAGGACGGTAATCCCATCATGTCGCTGATGGCGGAAGAAGGGATCCGCGCTTTGGCGAGTGGTCTTCGAAAGTTGAAAGCGAACAGCAAAGACAGGACCGCGCGTAGTGAATGCCTCTATGGCGCATGGTTGTGTGGAATGGTGCTCGGCAATGTGGGCATGGCGCTTCATCATAAGCTTTGTCACACATTGGGCGGGACATTCAATCTGCCGCATGCGGAAACGCATGCCATTGTCTTGCCGCACGCGCTCGCTTACAACAGCATCGTCGCAAGCGATGCGATGGAGCGAATTGCCAGAGCATTGAATGTGAAGTCGGCGCCCGATGGTCTCTACCAGCTCAACGAAGAGCTTGAAGTGCCGCGAGGCCTTGGCGCTATAGGACTCGGTGAAGACGACCTCGATTACGCGTGCGAAGTGGCCTTGTCAAATCCCTACTGGAACCCACGGCCGATAGAGGCGGAACCGCTTCGAGCGTTACTTCAGCGCGCCTGGGAAGGGGCCCGTCCCGCTGCGTAGCTTATGGCAGGGAAGACGACTGCGATTCGCCCGATCGAGGACGGTGCGGTTGTCATACCTGTGCGACGCTGACAGACGAATGGCCGTTGTACGGCACAGGCTTTGAACGCACTTGAAGGCCCGTTCATATTCCGTGGCGGAAAGTACCGCGAAAACCTGGCGACCAAACTGCAATCGCTCGGTCGGCATTGGGAAAATCGCCGGCACATCCTAAGATCAGATACAGCAACCCGAGGGCGCGACTGCAACAGTGCGCCATAACGTTGCGAACTGCGTCGTCCCGTACCTTGCAAGGCACGCCGAGGAGTTCTCAACAATGAAAACGAGACTGACCGGTTCTTCCCGCCTGCTCGTCGCCGTGGCGTTTTGCGTCTGCGCATGCCATGCGGTCACCGCGTTATCCGCCGAGATTTCCGGCGCCGGCTCGACCTTCGTATATCCGCTGTTGCTGAAATGGGCGGCCACATATCATACGAAGACGGGTCAGCGCGTCGACTATCAGCCCACGGGTTCGGGAAATGGTGTTCGACAAATCAAGGCAGCCAGAGTGACTTTCGGCGCCTCGGACATGCCGCTCATGCCCGACGAGTTGCGAGCGGCGGGACTGGCCCAGTTTCCTGTCGTGATTGGCGGTGTTGTGCCCGTCGTGAATCTTCCGGGTGTAGGTCCGGGACAGATTCGCCTGTCCGGGCCGCTTCTCGCCGACATCTACCTTGGCAAGATCGTCTACTGGAATGATCCGGCTATCGTCTCGCTCAATCCCGGTGTTGCCCTTCCGAACCTCAAGATCGTCGTCGTGCATCGGAACGAGAGCTCCGGCACCACCTTCAATTGGGTGAGCTTCCTCTCGCAGAGCAGCGCTTCCTGGAAATCCAGCGTGGGTGCGGCTACGACTGTCAAATGGCCGACCGGCGTCGGCGCTACCGGCAACGATGGAGTCGCGACGTACATCAGGAACGTGGAGGGCTCGATCGGTTACGTCGAACTGACTTACGCGCTGCAACGGAATCTGGCTTATACGGCTGTGCAGAACCGAAGCGGGACTTTCGTGCAACCATCGCGCGATAGCTTCAGCGCGGCCGCAGCAGCAGCGGACTGGAATGATCGGCCAGACTTCTATCAGATCGTGACCGATGCGCCGGGCGAAAACGCATGGCCGATTGCCGGCGTGGTGTTCGTTCTCGTGCCGAGAGAGGCGAAGGACCCGGCTGCATCCAAAGCAGTGCTGGCTTTCTTCAGATGGGCGCTCAATGAAGGGCAAGCCGACGCCGATGCCGAGCACTACGTGTCGTTACCTGCCGCGCTCGTCAAGCAGATCGAAGCTTACTGGAGTCAGAATATCAAGTGAGCCTGGGAAAACCTATGCAGCACTTGCACTACTTCCCGCGACCGTTCTTTCGCTTCTGGCTCGCCAGTTTCACGATGTCGTCGGTGGGCGTGCTCGTCAGGAGCCGCCGCATCTCGTCCAGCTCTACCCAGCGACACTTGGATATTTCGTTGTTCGGACGCGGTTTGGCCCGGTTCGAGATATCGCAGTAAAAGACGTGGTGATGTTTCTGCTTGCTCTTGAAGTCGAAGAGATATTTCGCCGACTTGCCGGACAGTCGCGTTTCTTCCTTGAGCTCGCGGAGCGCGGCATCGGCCAGATGCTCGCCACGCTTGAGCATTCCGCCCGGCAGCGCCCATTTGGATTCCCTTGCAACGAGCAAAATCCGTCTGCCTTTTCGACAGATGACAGTGGCGCGTTTCTTCAAGTTTGAACTCCGCGTTTTTTTCTATGTGTCGATGCCCGCGTGTCTCCGGCAATGCGCGCGGATTTGCGTCAAGCGGCAGAGCGCCGATAGCTTGGATGTTCACGCGCGATGCGCGCAGCAATGCTATTACAAAACCGGATGCACTTGCCATCGATTAATTTGCGGGTGAGCGCAATAAATCTGGCTGTCTGACATAAAAGTTTCATCGAGCCGAAAGCGAAGCGCTGTATTCAAGGCTCGGTCTCGGCAACTGCGGACTCGGGCGTCTGGCCGCAAGATTGCAGTATGAAGACGGTTTTGTGACTTCGTATCGCGAGACGCGAAGTTGCTGTGTTAAGGTCTGGGCAAAATATATCTTCTGTCCGACCCGAGGTTTGAATGGATATGGATGGTGACTGGCCCTTGCCACGCCCGAACACGCTCTTCAAGAATGATCGCTTGACTGCGAGTTCATTGCTTTCAAGACAGAGCACGATCGCCAGTACGTTTTCTTTTCTCGCTACACCGGTGGTAGCCGAGGCGGTTCAAAGGGCGAAGGCGCTGTCCACGACAAGCGATGCCGAGGGGTTTCATCAACTCCGCGTGGCTTTCAGAAAGCTTCGCGCGTTGTTCTGGGCGTATTCCCCATGGCTCGGGGAGGAGGCGACCGCGCAGGCCGTCGAAGAATTCAAGCGTCTCGCGGCGGTAGCGGGTGGGACGCGTGACTGGGACATCGCTGGCGATCTCCTCAAAGCTGCCCAGGAGTCGCGCGCATCGATCGAATTGCTCGTGGCGGCCGCGCGCGAGAAACGCGCGCAGGCGGTGATGCACAGTCAGGCGATGATCAAGTGCGATGAAGTCGAGGCGTTCCTGAACGACGTCTTGCTACGTGCGCAAACGACGCTGCAGTCGCGTTGCAACGATCTTCCCATCCAGGCATTCGCGGAGGAGCGCGTCCGTCTGGCGCAACGCGCGCTTCGCAAGCGGAGCAGGCGTGCAGCACGTAGCGAGACCGCGCACGAAGAGGATCTTCACGACGTTCGCAAGGCGGGCAAGAAGCTGAGATACCTGCTCGAGTTCTTTCAACCCGTTATCAGAGGCGGGCACAGCCGCACCATCAAGGAATTGACGTCCGTGCAGAACAAGCTTGGACTGTTCAACGATATTGCCGCCAGTGAGGCGCTCATCCGCAGCGCCTCGTTCGACGAGGTTCCGCACCCGGTCGTGCGGGAATCGCTGCAATGGCTGGAAAAACAGAAGCATCGCCGAATGCGTGCAGCATCACGGCGAGTTCGAGCGATCGCTGGGTGAGTTCATCCCGAAGGCGCTCGAAGGTGTCACGTTCGGCTGGTATAAGCAAGGAGTCCAACCGTGCAGGAGATGCATGTTGAGCCTGTCCACTACTCAGAATCGCGCAAGGCATCCATTCGAAACCCTGTTCGTCGACTTGGGCCGACACTCGCCTGACAAGGCGCTCGCGTTACTGACTGTAGCTATGCGTGAAGAGCCGCGCGATACCAACGCCTACGAGTGGATCACAAGGGTTCTTCCCGGCGCGACGCTCAAACCCGCGCTGGCATTCGGTTCAATCGGAGAACTCTATCGGTCTTACACGCGACCGGCGGAATTCGAGAGGCTGAAGCACGTCCTCCGTAAGCGACTCGGCACGACCGTTTCCCAGTGCTGAATATTTCGACGCATGATGGGCGCGTTCAGCTTGACGGAGACAGTTAGCCATGTCGAACGCAGCGGGCCGTACGCATCCGCATCGCAC
>Ga0160447_100128_pt1 | contig 53634 bp, 48 predicted proteins | sample HID1973K_E1MG_FD_108222 | JGI IMG/M metagenome (GOLD analysis project Ga0160447, IMG submission 108222) | Enriched mosquito-associated microbial communities from UW Madison campus, WI, USA - HID1973K_E1 MG | ecosystem: Host-associated > Arthropoda: Insects > Digestive system > Unclassified ...
ACGAGCCGCAGGTAGATATCTTCGAAACGCTCGCGCGCGCGCATCATCGTGAATTCGGCGTGGATGCGCGCCTTCGCCAGCTGGCCGAGACGGATGCGCTCGTCGTGCGGCATGTCGACGACGCGCGCGAGTCCGGCCGCGAGCGCGTCTGCGTTTTCCTTCGCGACGACGACACCCGTATTCGCGACGAGCATGGCCGCATCGCCTACGTCGGTGACGACGCACGGCACGGCCATCGCCATCGCTTCTCCGACGACGTTGGGGAATCCCTCGGTGCGCGAGGACAGGCAGAACACGTCCATCGCTGACAGACACGCGGGCACGTCGCGCCGCTCGCCGAGCAGCACGAAGCGCGACGCGAATCCCGTCTGCGCGATCCAGTCCGCGAGTTCGCGATTGTTCGCGTCGAGATCGCGTCCGACCAGCATGAAACGCACGTCGGGATGGCGCGCGGCCAGCATGCCCGCCGCGCGCACGAAATTCTGATGATCCTTCACCGGATGGAAGCGCCCCAGAACGCCGACGACGACCGAGCCCGCGTCGAATCCGCATTGCTCGCGGATCGCGTTGCGTTGCTCGGGCGTGGCGCTCAGGCGCGCGACGTCGAAGCCGTTCGGCACCACCATCATGCGGCTCGCGTCATAACCCACGGACACATGCGCCCGGCGCGACGCCTCCGCCGCGCACACGATGGTCTGCGGCACGTAGTACGAAAGCCACGCGCAGATCTTGCGCAGCGCCACGGTCACGCGCGAGCCGCCCGAACGGACATCGGTGGTTCGCACGCCCCAGACGATGCGCTTGTGCGCCGCGAGCCGGCCTGCCAGGCCGCCGAGAAAATCGGCGTGATACATCCACGTCTGAATGATGTCGGGGCGCACCTCGCGAATCAGTTTCACGAGCTGCCACAACGCGCGCGGAAAGCCGAGCGGCGAACGCATGCCGAGGCTGTGCACCTCGATGCCGCGCGCGGCGAGTTCTTCGCCGATCTTGCCCGTCGTCGTGAGCGAGCAGACGACGTGACGAAATCGCGGGTGTTCGATATGCGACTCGATCAGGCGCTGAAGCATGCGTTCAGCGCCGTCCGCATTGAGCGCAACGATGACATGGAGAAGCTTCATGGTCCCGGCTGCCGGTTTTCTGCGATAGGCCCCGTCCCCAGGCAACCGACGCGCGCGTCGCTGGCGGCAATGCTCGTGCTGACGGGTGTGTTTTTATGTTGATGGGCTGCCTCGCCGGAGGAATCGGGGTGTCGCGGTTTCCGGCGAGTCATCAATGTATGCCGGCGCCCCGGCACGCACTGTTCGACGCCCCACACGCCGGCTTGCTTGCCGGCGCGCGCGGGGCGTCGGGCGTGCTCCGCGTCAGGCGCGCCTCATCGCGCCGCGCCACGGATTCCATTTGCGAAGCTGAGTTTTCATATCGATGACCGTGATCGCGCCGACCGCATTCCACGTATGCAGCCCCTGACGGCCGCGCGGCGGATTGCGCACCGACAAGGTCTTCTCGGCGTAAGTCGTCGTCGTGAGCTCGGTGATCTCGCGGAACGTCAGCGCGGCGCCATATTCGCGTTCGCAGTTCTGCGCGGGGCGAATCAGGCGGTTTTGCGCATCCTTGAACAGGTTGCCGGCCATGCGCGCAAGGCGGCAATCGGAGACGACCGGATTCATCGGATGAGCGGTCCATTCCCCGAACGGGCTGTCGGAATGGAAGATCGACAGTTCGTCCCAGTTCGATCCGCCCTCTTCCGTGATGCTCGTGAACATCCACCAGGTCTTGCCGTCGTAATGAAGCGTGGTATCCGCCGCGACGACATCGCGCATGACCACCTTGTGCAATTCCCATTCGGTCGGAAACGAGGCTGCCCGATACATCTCGATCGTGCGGTTGCCGCACGTCTCCGGAATCATGAAAATCTCGCCGTCATGCTCGAACAGAAACGGATACGACAGGTGATAGTTGCGATCGAGCACCACGCGCGGCGTTTCCTGCCACTTCTGCGTGGCCGGATCGAACGCGATATGGCTGATCACGCCGCGATTGGTGTCGTAAGGCAGGCTTTCGAAGAACAGGTGATAGTCGCCGTTCTTGCCGCGCCACAGAAAAGGATCGGCGTGGAACTGCGTCGGCATGCCGGGCAGCGTGACCCAGTTGCGGCTGGCGTCGTCGTCGGCGCTGTTATCGGCGCTGCTATCGGCGCGCAGCTCGACGGGCGTGTCGGTGCGCCGGTAAGCCAGCACCCAGTGGCCGCGCTGCACGAGCAGCTTGAGCGGCTGGTTCAGCACCTTGCGGCCGAGATGCCGCAGCGCGAACCATGCCGACGTAAGTCCCGACAGATGCGCCGGCTGCGCCTTGGCGCTCACGAGCGGAAACGCATACGGCGACGCGGCGGCATCCAAACGCCGCTGCGCCCGCTCGATGAGAACGGCGACGCGCTGCAGACTCGTCTGAAGCGACTTCAGGAAGAACAGCTTCTCCGGAATCGCGACATACGATTCCGCGAGCAGGCGCATTTCGCCCGACTCCGGTGACTTCCAGACGATCTGTAGATGCGGGGTCCGGCATTGCAGCAACGTCTTCCACAGCGCTTCGATGTTCTCGTGTCCGTCGTACAGCACGACGAGCGAAGCGCGCGCAGGCGTGCTGTCGCGCGACGCGTCGTCGACTTCGTCGTAGAGCCGCTTCTCGATGCGCGTCCACCACTGCAGCACGGGAGGATATGCGGGTTGCGCCATTTTGTGTCCCTCAGACAGCGGCAGTTTCGCCAGTCGACCGACTTGCCGTCCTTAGCTAAATGCTTAACTGCCTTTATATATGTGTTGTGAGCCGGCGTTCATTGAAGTGATGAAAAGTCCTTTTCACGTGGTGCCGGCGAAGAAAGACTAAAGTCTGGGGAAAGTGCGTGCGGTGCGCTATCGCACACAGTTGCGACAGCTAATTAATGCGAGGAGATTTGAACGGCTGTGCCGGGGACGGCGTGCCCAGTGGCTCGTCGCCGCTATCGGGGAAATGCCTAAGCTTTTGATCGGACGAAGAAAATACGACGAATCAGGGTGCTTCGTCGCGGCGCACGGCGACCTCGCGCCACTTGCGATACCACGTGGGCCGCCTGTGACCCGCCTCTTCGTCTGCCTTATGTTTTGAGGACGGCGCGAATATGATTTCGAGCACGGCCAGCAATGCCAGACCGATTATTGCGAAAAAGACAATTGCGCCGATGACACCGACCACAGACATGCTTCCTCCGCGCTTGCCGTGTTATATCAAGCTTTTGATAAAACACGCCGCTGAAAGTTTTGACGGAAAGAATTTTTTGTTTATTACTAATTCTATCACACAGCGAATCCGCCAATTTTCCGTGCGATGGTCACCAAGGATGATTTTCAGATGGCCCTCATCGGTGCAAAGCCCTGAACAGAAGGGTGAAAGCACCTCTGTTCCGCTGACCGAACGAGGGCCGTGGCCAATCGCGTCGGGGTTTCGTCGATGACTCCGCGACGCCGCGAGATCAGCCCGGTTTCGGAAACCGATACAGGCTTTTAATCCCGTACAGGTTTTCGAAAGGGAGATTGCGCGACCGGAATGAATTACGTCCGATATGGACGTATGTTAGACAGCCGCAAGCCCATTTCTCGAAGAGTTTCAGTTGCTACTCGAAACACCCTGATTCAGGCGATCCGTTCTCTCTCTGCATCTTTGTCCGAGGACGTCAAGAGAATGTCCGCTACCGCCAACAGCGAAAGGCTAATCACGGCGACGAACCCGACCGTACCGGCGAACATGCTGACGAGCTTCATGGTTTCCTCCGCCATCCGAAAGGGCGAATGCAGCCGTGCTCACGCGTCGCGGCGATTCGTCGGATCGTACAACGGGCGCCAGCGGCCGCTCCATCGGTAGCATAGGCGCAACTTCGCCGAAAAAGTATTCATTTCGCAGCGAAATACGCGCTCGCCCCTTTTCGGCAGACGAAAAGGGGGATGGTCCGGTCGTCTATATCAGCTGATGTCAGCGCCAGCGCCTGCCAGTTCCCGTCGAGACGTCCTGTTGCGCGCCGTTGTGACTCCACGCCGACCGTGAGTCGCGCACGCTGCCGCCGATCGCGCGATTCAGAATGGCCCGCGTGCCCGGCGTGGTTCCGAGGTGAGCCAGTTGCGACGCCTCGACCCATGACAGGTCGCGAAACCGACCGCCCGCTTCCGGTCGCGGTTGCGCGTCGTCCGGTATCGCGATGCGAAACACATGGTGCAAATGATGCGCCGAAGGCTGCTGAAACAGAAAGGCTGCAGCGCTCGCAGCGACGCCGGTGTCTTCGTGCAGCGCCCGGATCGCTGCAACGATGGTCAGTTCTTCATGTCCTACTGTCCCGCCCGGAAGCAGCCACGGACCGCCGCGCTCCCGAACCAGAAGCACTGACTGGTGACGTACCAGCAGCACTGTCGCTCGATCTCTCATCCCCGTCTCCGTGATGCACCCGAGTTCGATATCGAACCGAAGACGCGATCCGGCGCTGCGATGTGCCGTTTTTTCCATTTCGCAGACGATTGGATCGGAACTTTGAACCGGTGTGCACACACGATCTTCACAGTCTTCGGCACGCTGCGCAATCCGTGGAGGGCCCACGTAAGTGCGTAGTCCCACACGCAGCGTGCGTTCGACTGAGGTGCGGAGGGGCTGCGGCCGCGCGTACTGCTTCGAACGCGCGGCCAGAGTCAGGTCGATGGCGACGTCATCGACCGAGCGCGGGATCGCTCATGCTGTCGCGGCCCGTCTCGACGTGACCGGCGAGGCGTCGCAGAAACGCGCGATCGGTGTCGACCCTGATTTCGACGTCGTACCAGCCGTGCGCGTCGCGCAGATCGAGGTAGACCTGCTCGGAGTCGGCGCCCCGCACGCGCCGCGTGATCGTCTTCGACGGATCGTAGGAATTGGTCACGCTGAAGGTGCACGCGGCCGTCCCGCGATTTTCGAGGCGCAATTGCAGATTGCCGTTCGCGACGTCGTAGCCCTCCCTGACTTCCGGTTCCGCCTGTTCGCGCGACCACCAGCCATGCTGCTGCGCGCCGGCCTTTCCCGCGATCCGTCGGAGGAAACCGTTCGGACCGTGTACGACGAAGTCGAAGCTGCCGTCCGGATTCGCCGCGACGCGGTCCGCAAGACGCTTGCGGGCTTCGACCGTATAGGTGCGCGGCGCCTCCGTGCTGGCGTTGCGATAGAGCAGGAAGACCGCGCCCGCGCTGCCCGTATTGACGAAATCGAACGAAACGGCTTCTTTCGACGCATCCGCGCGCGTCCGCACGAAAAGTTCGTAGGGCAAGGCGCGCGCGGGGCGCACGCCGGACTCCTGCTTCGGCATCGTCTGCGCGACGGGCGGCACGGGCACGTAGTCCTGATGCCGCAGCTTGTCGGTCGGAAAGTAGCCGCTCGTTGCCGGCAACTCGGGCATCGCGCTGTTCGGATTGCGGAAATCGAAGGCGGAGGTCAAATCGCCGCTGATCGCCCGACGCCACGGCGAGATGTTCGGCTCGGCCAGATCGTGCGCGCGGCCGAAGCGCTTCTGGATGAAGCGGATTACCGACGTATGGTCGAAGGTCTCGGAGCAGACCCAGCCGCCCTTCGACCACGGCGACACGACGAGCATCGGTACGCGCGCGCCCAGGCCGTAGGGGCCGCTTGCGTACTTCGCGCTGCCCGCGAAGATCTCGGCGCTCGTATCGACGGTCGAAAGACCGTTGGCGCTCGACGTCGGCGGGAACGGCGGCACGAGGTGGTCGAAGAAGCCGTCGTTCTCGTCGTAATTGATGAGCAGCGCCGTCTTGCTCCACACATCCGGATTCGATGTCAGCACCTGCAAGACCTGATCGATGTACCAGGCGCCATAGTTCGCCGGCCAGTTGGGATGCTCGGAAAACGCTTCGGGCGCGACGATCCACGAGACTTGCGGCAGCGTGCCGCTCGCAACGTCGCGCTTGAGGATCGCGAAGTAGTCGTCGCCGGCGGCCGCGTTGGTGCCGCGCCGCGCCTTTTCGTAGAGCGGGCTGCCGGGCTGCGCGTTCTGATATTGCGTGAAGTAGAGCAGCGAGTTGTCGCCGTAGTTGCCGATGTAGGCGTCGTTGGTCCAGCCCCACGAATTTTTCGCGTCGAGCCCGGTGCCGATGTCCTGATAGATCTTCCACGAAACGCCCGCGCGCTCCAGCACTTCGGGAAACGTGGACCAGCCGTAGCCCGCTTCCGCATTGTCGACGACCGGACCGCCACCCGCGCCGTCATTGCCGACATAGCCGGTCCACATGTAGTAGCGGTTCGGATCGGTCGATGTATTGGTCGAGCAGTGGTAGGCGTCGCAAATCGTGAACGCGTCGGCGAGCTGATAGTGGAACGGGATGTCGTCGCGCTTCAGGTACGCCATCGTCGTCGTGCTCTTGAACGGCACCCACTGGTCATACAGTCCGCCGTGAAACGCGCCCTGCCCGCTCACCCAGTCGTGCGGCAGGTCCTGCAGGAACTGCAGGCCGAGGTTCGACGCGCCCGGATGAAACGGCAGCACCTCGCCCGCGCCTGCCGCGATCGGCTGGTTGAAGACCGGCTTGCCGTTCGGCAACGTCACCGCGCTCTTGTCGCCGAAGCCGCGCACGCCGCGCAAGCTGCCGAAGTAATGGTCGAACGAGCGATTCTCCTGCATGAGCACGACGATATGCTCGATGTCCTCGATCGATCCATGCCGGTTGTTCGCGGGAATCGCGAGCGCCTGGCGGATGCCGAGCGGCATCACGCTCAACGCGGCGCTCGCGCCTGCGGCCTCGACGGCCACGCGCAGAAAGTCACGACGGTTCTTGTTTTTCATTTGTTTCGCGGGGGGAAGTGAAGAGGAAAGGTCAGTCGACGGTGTGAATCACGGGTATCGCGAGCGGCTCCGACGCAGTCCGTGCCAAGGCGGGTCGCGTGGGTTGATCGGATGCGCCGTTTGTGGCTTGCCTGGCCCAGTCCTGGAGTTCGCTCGTTGCGGGTACGACGGACGGCTCGCTGCGCGCCGCGTCGACTGATGAAGACGACTCCGGTTCCGGCTTGCCACAGGCGCAAACGATTGCGCAGGCGCAGACGATGAATCGCGCCACGATGACGTGGCGGCTCGGAACAATCGACATCGGGAATCTCCGGCTTCAGTCGTGCAGATGAACGCAGCGCTGCGAAGCTTAGCCACGGCTTGTGTAAGCAATGTGACCGGAGCGCGATACCATAGGGCGACATGACATCGAGAGGACGACAAGAGCGTGATACAGCGTGACGATGCAGGCGCAGAGCTTCCGAGGAACCACACGGCAGATATCCGATCCGATGATTCCGACCGCCGGCAAGCGCTCATGCTCGCGATGGCGCTGTCGCTTGGCAGCGCCATCGCGCTCGGGCTCGCGCGCTTTTCCTACGCGCTCCTGCTGCCGCCCATGCGCCTTGACCTCGCGTGGAACTTCGCGCAAGCCGGCGCGATGAACACGGCCAACGCGTTCGGCTATCTGCTCGGCGCGCTCGCCTTCTCCCGGCTGTCGATGCGCGTGGCGTCGCGAACGCTGTTCGTCGCCGGTTGCGTTCTGACGGCCGTGCTGATGGCGGCGAGCGGCGCAACGGTCGATACCGACGCCCTGCTCGCGCTGCGCGTCGCGACGGGCATCGGCAGTGCGTTGATCTTCGTGAGTGGTGGCGTGCTGGCGGCACGGCTCGCGTCGATGTCGCCGCGCGACGCGGGGCTCGTGATCGGCCTTTATTACGGCGGCACCGGCTGGGGCATCGTGATCTCGTCGGTGGTGGTTCCGCTTGCGGTGCTGCCCGTCACGCACGGCTGGCGCTTCGCGTGGCTTGCGCTCGCCGTGGCGTGTGCCGCGTTTTCCGGCATCGCGGTCTGGGCCGCGCGCCGGATCGAAACCGCGCACGCGCATCCGACGGCACGTCACGGCGCGCACGCTTCATCGGGCGTCGTGGTGCAAAGACGGCGCTTCGCGCTCGTGCTCGCCGGTTATGGCTGCTTCGGGATCGGCTATATCGGCTACATGACCTTTATCGTCGCCCTCCTTCGCAACGCGGGCATGAGCGCCGGCGTGGTGAGCGGCTTCTATATTCTTCTGGGCGTGGCGACGGTTGTATCGGCGCGGATGTGGTCGGGGCTCCTCGATCGCATGCGCGGCGGACAGGCGCTCGCCATCCTCAACGCGCTGCTCGCGGCCGCGACGGTCATCCCCGCGCTGCTCGCGCATCCGCTGGCGGCGTTCGTTTCCGGCACGCTGTTCGGTGCGACGTTTTTGTCGGCGGTGGCATCGACGACGGCGTTCGTTCGGCACAACCTGCCGGCCAGTCAATGGCCGCGAGGAATCAACGCCTTCACGATCGTGTTCGCGCTTGGACAGATCGTCGGACCGGTGGTGATCGGCCGGGTTTCGGATAGCGTGGGGCTGACCCGCGGGCTCGTCTATTCGGCGCTCGTGCTCGCGGCGGGCGCATTGCTCGCGGGTTGCCAGAAGCCTCTGTATAAGCAGGATTCCGAATGAATTCGTGACGTCCGGACGATCAGAGCGTGCTGCCTGCGCGCGCCTTCTTCAGCTTGACGTAGACATGAGCACAGAAGGCATCGGCGACCACGCGATTGACCGTGAGAATGTTGTCGGCGCTCAGGCTCTCGCGTGACAACCCCTGCTTTTCGATGAGCCGCTGCGGAATCAACTGGCTGACGAACGACTGACACAGTTCCTTGCGCGCCGGCGTATCGACCGACTCGAAGTACTCGCGCCCCGCCTTGATCTCTTCGCTCATCTTGGCCTTGGCGGTATCGTTCTGGGCCTGGATGCTGGCTTCGAGATGCGCCTGCGCCGTGTCACGTGAACGACGCTCTTTCTTGTCGTCCTCCAGTTGCTTCGTCTTGATGGACGCCATCTTCCGGTCCGCGTCGCCGATCCGGTAGCCACCTTCCAGCGCCTTGAAGAGATACCCGCGCGGACTGACCGTCACCTTGCCTTCGTTGAGCTTGAAACGCGTGTATTCAATGGCCTGTTCGAGCCGTTCATCGGTCCAGACGTCGCGGCGCTTCGCGAGACGCTCGAAATCGGGCGTGTCGAAGGCGAATTCGTTGTGCAGCAGGAGGTACATCGAATCCTGAATGCCGGCGCGCGCGGCATCCGCGCCCTGCTTCTTGGTGAAGCGAAAGCGGATTTTCAGCTTCTCGGCCGGGACGCGGTCGGCATTCGGCTCCCAGCTCACATCGAAATCCGAGACTTCGTTGAGCTGGTCGATGGCAGGCTCGAGAAAGCGCTTCTTAAACTCCTTCACTTCCTTGCGCGATTCGCCGACCTTCCCCGGCCACTCCAGCACGTCTTCGTACGCGAACCACTCCGTCACGCCGTGACCTTCGCATGGAATGAGGCGGTCGTAGATCGCGCGGGCGAGGGAAAGCGAAAAAGCCGTCGATGCGCGCAGGCTCAGCCAGTGCGCCTTGTACGGACTGATCAGATACTTGATGACGCGGCCCGCCAGCAGGATGCAAACGACATTGCGCTCGATATAGCAGTCGCCCAGCAGACTGATCGTGCCCCACGAGTCTTTTTCAGTGAGCTCCTCGATGGACGGCGCCGTCATGATTTCGACACGCGCGCGGGCCGCGGCTCTCATCTGCGCGATGAGGTGACTATGGTTGCGGCTGTCGTACCGCATCAGCCATTTGAAGTAGTTGATGTCGGCGGTGAAGGTGTAGACCTTGTCGTCGATCAGCTCTTCGGGGGACTTGGTCGCGACGATGAAGTAGGCTGCATCGAGTACGCGCCGCGCGGCGATGCCGAGGCCGCCGACACGCGTGAAGATGTTGTTGCGCAGGAAACCGATGTCCCTCGTCGACTCGCAGATGGCCGAGCCTTGGCCGGACATATCTTCGTAGATGTCCAGCGCGAGCTGCTGCGGGGTTACAGAGAGGTCTTGGTTTTCCATACATCGATTCACTTCGGTCCCCGGCACTCTAACAGGCGAGTCAGGGGTGTCAACACAAAAACCACCCCGCTTTTTCTTCGATCTTAGCCGCACAAAAACCGCCCCGAGTTTGTACGTCGATCACAATTTCCACCCCGCTCGACACAATTTCCGTCTCCGTGCGCCCAACTTGCGCACCGGTCAGCACAAAAACCGTCCCGTGCGTCACAAAAACCGTCCCTATCCACAGGCTCGGGCTTTGATTCAAAAGGAAAATTGCAGTGCTGTTTGTAGGTGTGCGGGTCTAGGTTTACAAAAAAACTAAACGAACCAGACCGGGCGTTTACGTCCTGAAATCCTCGAACTGGATATAAGTTATTGAATATATGGAGGAAAGTTCGGACGGCGCGTCTACACAAAAACCGTCCCTTGGGTGGTTTTTGTGCGGTGAATATGGCGCGCGACGCGGCTGCCTGATCTACTTGGGCAAATAGAGTCGTTCGAATCAATACATCTGCACTTCGAAGCAGAAGAAAATCGATTCAAAATCAACGAAACGCCGCGCTAAGACCTGCCGAATGGTTAAATCTCCGCGCAATGGGAGCTTGTTTACGCGTATTCGTGTATTCTGCGCTTCGGCGTCAATACTTGGAGAAAGCGCAGAATGGCAAACGTAGGCACCCTACCTATGGAAGACCGGAAAGTTACACTTCGCGAAGTAGCGGAATTTGCGGATAACCTCGAGCCCTTTTCGGACAATCTTCGGGAGCAGATCCTCGCTCCCCGCCCGCGCAAGCTCGCACCCTTCTACACGATCAGCGAACTCGCTGATATGTGCAACCTGACTCGTCAGCAGATTCAATATCTGGTGACCAAAGGAGAAGGCGGACTCCCGGCCGGTACGCTCAACGGCAGCGGCCGCAGCCGGACGTTTACTCTGCCCGAAGTCAGAATGTGGGTGAAGATGGCGTCCGACATCTACCAGACCCCGCTCGACGATGGCCGTGGCACGTTCCGGGGCAAGGTGCTGACGACCGCGCAACTGAAGGGCGGATCAGCGAAGACGACGACGACCGTTTGCCTCGCACAGGCACTGACGCTTCTTGGTCGCAAGGTATTGCTGATCGACCTCGATCCTCAGGCTTCGGCATCGGAACTATGCGGCCTGTACGCCGAGAAGGAAATTTCCGGCGATGACACCGTGCTGCCCTATATCTACGATCAGAACGTAGAAGGCGGACTGAGCGCAAGCGTGCAGTCGACGTACTGGGACGGCCTCGACATTATCCCTGGTCACACCTTTCTGTATGGGGCGGAATTTCTCTTGCCCGCGCGTCAGAAGACGATTCAGGGCTACCGCTTTTGGGCCGTGTTGCGGGAGGGCCTCGAGCCGCTTCGATCGCAGTACGACTATATATTGATCGACACATCCCCTTCGCTTTCGTACATGAACTTGAACGCGTTGCTCGCTGCGGACGCGCTCGTCATGCCGATGATTCCGGAGAATCTGGATTTCATTAGTTCGCTGGCGTTCTGGCGGTTGTTCTCGGATGTCGCGGAAGACTTTCTTCCGTATGAAGAGGACAAGGTCTACGACTTCATTTCAATCCTGCTGTCGAAGGTGGATTATGGCAAGACATCCTCGGCTCCGGTCGTCCGGCAATGGGCGCAGAGCGCGTATGGTCGCTGGCTCGATCCGTTTGAGATCCCGGCAAGTTCGGTGATGAGCGGCGGCGCACTTTCATTCTCGACGGCTCTGGATGTCGTCAGTACCCACTCGACTGCAAAGTCGCTTCAGCGGGTACGGCAACCGATGATGCAATATGCCAAATGGCTGGATGATATGTTCGTCAAATCCTGGAAGGAGTCGGCATGAGCAATAACATCAGAGAACAGCTGATGGCCAAAACGGCTAATTTGCCGAAGCCTGCGGACTTCCAGGGAGAGAACAAGAAGGATCGAACGAACCGCGGCCCGCAGACGATGCCGGGCATTACGAGCGCATTGGCGGCAGCGCAACTCCGCATTCAGGAACTGGAGGCGAGGGGCGTCGATACGGAAATTCCGGTCGATGCCATCGTGCCGAATCCGTGGCAGCCGCGTCGTCAATTCAGCGAGGCCAAGCTGTCGGAGTTGGCACGTTCGATCGGTGAGGTCGGCTTGCTGCAGGCGGTGACGGTGCGGCGTGTCGGTGAGTCGTATCAGCTCGTGGCTGGCGAGCGGCGGTGGCGTGCTCACAAGCTCATCAACAAGGCGACCGTGCGTGCCGTCGTGATCGAGTGCACGGACCAGGATATGGCGGCATTGGCGCTGATGGAAAACGTCACGCGCGATGATCTGTCCGATTATGAAATCGCTATTGCCATTCGTCGTGCGGAGTCCGAGTTTCCGAATCGGACCAGACTTGCGGAGGCAATGGGAATCTCGCGCAGCGATCTCTATCGATTTCTTGCTTATGACGCGCTGCCAGACTTCGTCAAACGAGATCTGGATTTGAACCCATCAGTCCTTGGAGCATCGTCGGCGCAGGATATCGCGAACGCGCTCAAGAAGAGTGGGGAACAGGGGCTCAAGGCGCTTCAGGAACTCTGGCCGCAAGTCCTGTCGGGCGATCTGGTTCAGACAAAGGTTGCGGCGAGTTTGAGTGCGCAGGCGAGTCGAGGCGAATCTGCAACTGACGCGGGCGGCCGAAGCATACTCAAGATTTTCGCCGGTAAGGTACAGGCGGGGAGCATTACGAAGGACGTCAAAGGCCTTACGTTCAAGTTTAAGGCCGGAGTGATGACGGAGGAGCAGGAGAATCAACTCAGAGAGCATATAGGAAAGATGTTCTCGATTCAGTCTGAGTGATCACAATAAGACCCGCTTCGGCGGGTTTTTTTACGTCTATTGCACAGACATCCATACATAGTCTGCGTTAGAGGTGTCCGAATTCGGACACTGGCGAGCGGTTCGTGGATAGCGCAACCGCGAATCGAGGTTCTGTCTCGGCACGGCTCGGTGTCCGAATTCGGACAGTAAAAGACGCCTTGCAGCGGGCCTGCCGAATAGCCTGATTCACAGACGTAGATGCTTGCCGAATTCGGAAGGACGATTTTGGGAGCAGCCGGCGAATTCGACTTCACGGCGCCTCCAGCCGAGAAGTCACCAGCTTGCCTCGCGGGTGTCCGAATTCGGACAGTCAGGTCGAGATGCATCCGGCGGGTTATCAAACCAGCGGCGATAGTGTCCGAATTCGGACACAGGCCGCAGACAGCGTTACGCCTAGCATCCGACCAGTAGCCAAATGACCTTTCTACTTGCGGTCCGGGCGACCTAGATGCGGTGTGCAAAATTCGGACACCGTCGGCCCGCATCATACAGCCGCACACCCCACACCAAAGGCCGGCACAGTCAAGGCACCCTTGCCCGAACATGCAAGCGTCGCGCGGACCTGCACTACGTCGGGCGCAAAGGAGAGATCATCCAACATACGTTCGACCCTTCGCGCTCCTATATCGAGCGACGAACGTACACCGGCGAGCTTGGCGGTTCCGGAGCCATTGAGACATGAAAGCCATGAGGCCGCTGTGTTTCCGTGCAGGCCCTGAACATCGATTGTCCAGCAAGTCGGACCGGCAGAGATCCGCTTAGCGGGGCGAGCGAACGCGTTAAGCCATCGACATCAGGACGTCATGCGCTCGAAGTGGACTCAGGCAGCAGGCCTAATATGACACGCGAATTGAAGGGCCAAGCCGCGCGCAGATCGACGACCACGTACTTGGCGTTTAGTTAAAGGCTCGATCAAAAACTTCCCCGACGCAGGCAGCTTGCTCCCTCGATAGCGACCGCAGCGCGAACAGCTCGTGCCCTGATCACCCTGAACGGTGACCGATGCTGCGTCGCGGATTGTCCGCTCGATCAATGTCTGCCCCGATCACGCGCCGACCCACAAACTCCAGAATTCAACGCGTGAAGCGCTACTAGCCGCCGTGAAACAATGACCAAGAAAAATTAGTCCGATAAAACATATTAAAAACAATCGCTTAGACGAACCTTTTAGACTTGTTTCACGAAAAACTGACGTTTTTACATCCGGTCTCGGTAACCGACCAATCAGACCACCTTTTCGAACGATTCAAGTGAGCGCTCATTAGGCCGTCCGTATCAAACGATACGAAATCCGTGTAACGCGACGCTCGTGAACGCAGCGTGCGCGTCGAACACGCTTATCCTCGACGCGTAAGCGAATTGTCTTCAATGTGGAATGATATGTTATATCATCGCGTAGTCGCGATTATCGCGATGCCACTTCTCTGATCACCGAAGAAGACAAGAAACGTTATAACATTACGTCAAAAGAAACGTGACCACTTCCATTGCATTCTCCGCCAGCCGCAACGCCAGGTTGTTCCCTTGGACGACGCTTCTATTCGCAACCCTCGCCCAAGCCCAATCACCCGCGATCGAAGACACCCCCATCCAACCCATCTTCGTCACCGCAAACCCACTCGGCTCGAACGCGCTGGTCTCACCATCGAGTTCGATCGACGGCAACGCCCTCACGCTACGCCGCGCCGACTCCATCGGTGAAACCCTCAACGGCCTGCCTGGCGTCTCCACGACAACCTACGGCCCGATGGTCGGAAGACCGATCATCCGCGGCATGGATGGCGATCGCATCCGCTTGCTGCAAAACGGCGTCGCGGCCTACGACGCGTCTTCGCTGTCATACGATCACGCCGTGCCGCAAGACACCTTGTCGGTCGAACGCGTGGAAATCGTGCGCGGCCCGGCGGCCTTGCTCTACGGCGGCAATGCGATCGGCGGCGTGGTGAACACCATCGACAACCGCATCCCCCGCGAGCCGATCGAAGGCGTATCGGGACAGGTCGACGCCAGCTACGGCGGTGCCAACGATGCCCGCGCGGGCGCGGCACAAGTCGAAGGCGGAAACGGCCGCTTCGCGTTTCACGTCGATGCGTTCGATCGCGAAACCAGCAAGGAACGCATTCCCGGCTTCGCGCACTCCGACCGGCAACGCGCGCTGGACGGTCCCGACGTTGCGCAGCCCTACGGCAGCATCCCGAACAGCGACGGCCGATGGCACGGCGGCGCCGTCGGCTCGTCCTACACATGGGCGGACGGTTACGCCGGCATCAGCTACAACGGCTACGAGGCGAACTACGGTTCGGTCGCCGAGGACGACGTCCGTCTGCGCATGCATCAGGATCACATCGCGGCGGCGTCGGAGATACGCAATCTGCAAGGGCCTTTCAGCCAGTTGAAGTTCGACTTCGGCTACACCGATTACGAACACAAGGAAATCGATAACGGCGAAACCGGCACGACCTTCCGCAATCACGGCTACGAAGCGCGCATCGAGGCGCGGCACAGGAAGATCGGCCCGCTCGACGGCGCCATCGGCGTACAGGTGAGCCAGAACACGTTCTCCGCACTGGGAGACGAAGCGCTCGTCCCCACGTCGCAGACGACCAGCGCCGCGCTTTTCGGTCTCGAAGAATGGTCCGTCACCGATGCGCTGAAGCTGAGTCTCGGCGCGCGTTACGAACACGTGAATATCGACCCGACCTCCGGCGGAAACGAAAAGTTCGCCGCTTCGCCCAAGCGCGACTTCAACGCCGGCAGCGTTTCCGCTGGCGCGTTGTTCAAGTTGAATCCGGCGTGGAGCGTGGTCGGCAATGTCGCGTACACGGAGCGCGCGCCGACTTATTACGAGCTTTACTCAAACGGCCCGCACGACGCGACTGGTCAATATCTGATCGGCAATCCCGACGCGCAGAAAGAACAGGCGATCTCGACCGATCTGTCGCTGCGCTTCGCGAGCGGCCCGAACAAGGCGAGCGCGGGCGTGTTCTACAGCCGCTTCCGCAACTATCTGACCGAGTTCAATACAGGCCGTCTCGTCGACGACGATGATCAGCCCGTCGCACCCGGCACCGACGACGCGCTCAATGAAGCAGTCTATCGGGGCGTGCGCGCGGAGTTTTACGGCATCGAACTGGACGGCACGTGGCGCGTTTTCGACAAGGGCGCGCAACGGCTGGATGTCGAATTCGTCGCGGACTATACGCATGCGCGCAATGTCGATACCGGCGAGCCGCTGCCGCGCATTTCGCCGCTGCGCGCGACGCTGGCGCTCGATTATGCATACGGACCCTACGGCGCGAGAACCGAACTGGTTCACGCGTGGGCGCAGGATCGCGTGCCGGCAAACGACTTGCCGACCGGCAGCTACACCACGCTGGGCGTCATCCTGACCTACAAATTCCGCTTCGGCGCGACGAACTGGCTTGCGTACGTGCGCGGCCAGAATCTGACGAATCAGGAAGTGCGCTACGCGAGTTCGGTTGTGCGCGATATCGCGCCGGAAGGCGGACGCAGCGTGATGATCGGCTTGCGTACTGCCTTCTGACAGCGGGCGGTCGCGTCAGAGCGGCGCCGACTTGCGCGTATGCATCGGCTGATAAGGCTCGCCGGCCTTGAAGCGTTCGAGCCGCTCGCTCGCGACCGAAAGTGCGCCGAGCGACGCGCGCCGCAACTGATGATCGTAGAGCGACACGATCGCGGCGAGCCGTTCGAAGTCCTCCGCCGGCAGCGCAAAGGAACCGGACGCGCGGCCAGCGTCGAACACGGCGGCCATCGTCTGATCCGCGCGCAGCAACTCTTCGTGCGAAAAGTCGCCGTGGCCCGCTTCCGCGAGGAATTTGGCGAGATACATCGCTTCGGTGATGTGCTGCGCGGGCGCGGCATCCGGCGAGCCCGCGCGCAACGCCGCCAGCGACATATGCGCCGAGAGCGCGAGCTCGTCCGCCACCGCGCGCGGGATGGGAAGCAGCTGCGCCTTGCTGAACCGCGCGCGCGTCGCCTGGGGCGAGCGCTGGAAAGGAAGAGTGCGTGACATGCGAGGATCGATGGTTGACCTTTTCAGGTTAACGTTCATCGATCGCCGAATCTGAAGGGTGCTGACCGCGTTCCTGTTCGAAATGTTCGACGACCGCGATCGCGCGCTCGCACTGGTCGGCGTCGAGCGTGTGGATGCTGCACTTGTCCGGCTCGACGCCGATCGCCTGCGCAAGCCACTTCATCCCCTTGGAGCGCGCCTCGAACACATTGCAGCCGTCGCGCCGGACCTTTGCCTGCACGAGCGGTTCGAGCGCCGCGTGCAGTTTCACTTTCAGATCGCGCAGGCGGGCATCGGCGAGACGGCCGAGCGGAACATTGCGCGTGCTGCGCGGAAAGACGCCGATCCACGCCTGACAGTCCGCGCACATCCACAGCGGGCCGTGGTCGTCGCGATACGGATACGCTTCGTCGCCTGCGCGCGTCAGGGTCGCGGGCGCGCCGCAGTAATCGCAGTTCGGATGAGGCAGAGGTTTGACAGGTCGGCCGACACGCATTTCAGGAAACTCACGGGCGGGAAAACCAATATAGCAAAACCGCCCGCCGGCTTCGGAAACGCACTGGGACATGCGCGATGTCGCAGCCTGCTTAAGCAAGAGCGTTCGCAACATGTGCGTGACGCGCGAGGGCACTGGGCCGCGTCGAATGGGAATTTACTTTTCCGGTCGGCGGTATACGGTGGGAGTGCGTATTACACGCTACGCGCTTTCGGTGTGTCCTCCATTCCGCAATTCGATCAGTGAGGTGATGGCGATGAAAGTAACTTTTCTATTGGCAGCAACGGCCGCCGGCGTCTTCGCGATGAGCGCGCTGGCACAGGCGCAAGACATGCAGATGTCGCCGGCGCCGGGTAGCGCCGCGCAGCAGAGCGCGCAAGGCGCGGGCTCAGCAACGAACGATTCCAGCTACGGCGGAGCGATGTCGACGACCAAGGCCAGCGGCGCCTCGCGCGATGCGTGGACGAGCACGAGCCAGCTCTGCACGCCGGGACTGAGCTGCAATATCTATAGCGGCCAGTGAGCGCGCCTGCCGGCCACGATGTACCGAAGGCGGCGGGGACGCCTTCGAACGACGACTTCACGCCTCCTTCCTGCCAGCGGTTCTCCATCGCGCAGCCCCCTTATGGCGGGGCGACATCCCTCCGAATGTGTGGTTTTCCCAGACGATCGTTCGGTCGATAGTACGCTCATCAACAAGACGGCCTCTTCGGCCACGCGTGGCGCTCATCGCCATACGACAAACTCTCTGCGGCGAACAGGCCAGAACGCGCGGCATGCGCGACGCTCCTGATTCAACAGCGACAACCATAACGCCGGCGCTCGCGGATCTCTTCACCTCGCATTCGTCGAGGCGACGTTCGTCTTCTTCTGCATGAGCACATCTGGACAGCCGCGATCGCGCGGCCAGCAAGGAGGTACCCGAAATGAGATCCCGTCAAACCAGGCACGCGACGTTCCTGGCGTTCACCATTCTGGCGCTCGGCGCCGCGTGCGAGGCGAGCCTGGCCGCAACCGGCGCGGACAACGGCGATGCCGGACCACTCACGCTCACCGTTCAGACGCCGTCGGGCACGACATCGCGCCTGACTTACGCCGATGACGACGGCTGGCGCCTCGACGATCGCGACGCGCGGCTGAGACCCACGGAAGCGCGCATCACACCGGCATCGACGGAAGCGCAAAAGGACGAGCGGCCGATGACCGTTTTCATCGACGGTCCCACGGGTTTCACATATGTGTGGATGCGCGAGCAGGGGTGGAAATTCGTCGGCAAGCTATCCGAGCGAAAGCGTTGAACACGCGGGCATCGATCGTGACGTGCATCCTCGGCGTCTCGCTCGCCGCAGATGCCGGGGCGCAAACGCAAACGCAGACGCAGACCGCCGACGCCTGGCGCGCGCTCCGCATTGCCGACTGCGCGCGCTGTCACGGCAAGGATTACGAGGGACTCGCCGCGCCATCGATCGTCGGCTTTGCGCGCACGCAGAGCCGCGAGCGCTTCATCGCGGCGATCCTCGATGGCAATCCGCCGATGGGCATGCCTGCCTACCGCGGCAACGCGCTGATCGAGAATCATATCGACGCGATCTATCGCTACTTCGCCGGACGCGCCGACGGCAGCATCGCCGCGAGCGCGACGCCCGGCCGCGAGTGACGTAACGAATCAGGACTTCAATCCGGAGGTTAAACATGAGCTCCACTCAATCATCCAGCGATGGAACCGGCTGGACCGACAAACTCGATGACGCGACCACGCTCGCGATGCTCGTCAGGGCGATCGGCGAACAGCAGGGCAAACTCGCGACGAGCAGCCACACGGGCCTGAACGGGCAGGTCGATCGCGCGCAGCATCAGAAGCAGTTGCTCGGTGCTTTTGGAACGCTTCGGATTGCAGATGAAATTCCCGGTGCACTTCGTTTCGGTCCGTTCGCCTCATCAGCGCCGATGACGTATCGCGTCGCCTGCCGCATCTCCAACGGCCAGCCGTGCCCGCAGTCCGACACCGCTTCCGATGTGCGCGGCATCGCGGTCAAGTTCTTCACGCGAGAGGGCGTCGAGACTGATCTGCTGATGACAAACGAAGGCGGCCGTTCACACGCGCGCAACGCGGTGCAGTTCATGGCCGTCGCGGATATCATCGTCGCGCTGCTTTCCGAGGGACCGGTGAGCGGCATCGCGCAGGGCTTGCGCGAAATGATGATGGCCAAGCTCGGACCTGTAGAAGCCGCGCGCATCATCGCGATTCTCTTCAAGGAGACGAAGGCGCATCACGTCGACAGCGTCGCGACGGAGCACTACTGGGGATCGGTCGTGCAACTGGGCCGCGCGGCGATCAAGTACTCTCTTCATCCGCACCCTTCGACGCCCGCCGGAACGAGCGCGGAACGCCACGGCGACAACTATCTGCGCGCCGACGTTTTCAACCGCCTGGAGCAGGGTCCGGTGAAATGGCAACTCGGCCTGCAATGCTTCGCCGATGAAGCAACCACGCCCGTCAACGACGCCTCCGTCGCGTGGAAGTCGGATGTCGTGATGATCGGCGAGCTCGAAATCGCAGCGCCGCCTTCGCGCGAGGACGAGGCGCGCATCGACCAGCTCGCCTTCAATCCGGCCCACGGCTTCGCGCCGCTCGGCATCACGCATGCGCGCCAGGATGTCTACGCCGCGAGCGCCGCGAATCGCACAGGACGTGGCGTGCTGTCGAGCGATGAAGCACGCGCGCTGCTGGCTTCGCATTGAACGCCAACGTCGCGCGACTGCGCAGAACCACGCGTCGCGCGGCACTTTTCTCCGATAATGATGCACGTTCGCCCGTGCATTTCATCGATATCGGAGTTCCCCATGCATCTCGCCGGCATGATTCTTCCGATCTTCGCCATCATCGTGGCGGGATGGGCGGCGCGCGTCTCGGGCTACATGCCGCACGCGCTGGCGCCGTCGCTGATGCAGTTCGCGTATTACGTCGCGATGCCCGCGTTGGTCTTTCTCACCATCGCCGACGAATCGCTGCGCGCGCTGCTCGAATGGGGCTTTCTCGCCGCGTTCGGCGGCGGCTCGATGCTCTGCTTCGTGCTGATGTTGCTGGCCTTGCGATTCGCGCGCGGAGCAAGCCTCGGCACGAGCGCCATGCTCGCGGCCGCCGTCGCGATGACCAACACGGGATTCGTCGCGCTGCCGATTTTGAAAACGCTCTACGGCAAACCCGGCGTGCTCGCGGCGGCGGTCGCGACCGTGTTCGTCGGCGCGATCATGTTTCCCGTGCTCGTCGTGCTGCTGGAAATCAGCCGCTACGATGCATCGCGCAAGATCAGCGCAGTGGCGCTGTTGCGTCAGATCGGGACCAATCCTGTGATTCTCGCGACGATCTGCGGACTGTTGTGGTCCGTCGCTGGATTGACGCTGCCCGGACCGGTCGCGTCCTTTCTCACGATACTCGGTGAAGCGCTGACGCCGTGCGCGCTCTTCGCGATCGGACTCGATCTGACCTTCAGCGAATTGCGCGGACGCGTAAGCCTGTATGCGCTGCTCACGGTGCTCAAGCTCGCGGTCGTGCCGCTCGTCGTGTACGCGCTGTGCCTGGCGACGGGACTCAGTCACACCGCAACCATCGCGGCGGTCGTCTGCGCCGCCGTGCCGACGGCCAAGAGCGCGTACGTGCTCGCGTCCGAATACGACATCGAGAAGACCGTCGTGGGTGCGGCCATTTCGATGACCACGCTTCTTTCCATCGTCACCTTGCTCGCATGGCTCTACGTGCTCTAGCGCGTTTCAGGGATCGCCGAGTTCCTCATCGACATTGCGCTCTTCGTCGTCGGGCGGCGCAATACCGAGCGCCTTGTCCCATTGCGGCTCGCTCAGATAGCGCTCGCGCAGGAAATCGACGAAGGCTTTGACCTTGGTCGTCGATCGATGCGAAGTCGGATACACCGCGGAGAGCCACAACGGCGGCGCGGCGTAATCGGGCAGCACGCGCACGAGGCGGCGTTCGAGCAGGTCGCTCGCGGCGACCATCGTCGGCAGATAGACGACGCCCGCGCCCGCGCGCGCGAATTCGAGCAGCAGATGCACGCTGTTGGTCTTCAACACGGCATTCAGGGCGATTTCATAACACTCGTTGCCCTTCATGAGCGGCCAGTTGTCGCCCCACGGATAATGCGCGTACCGTGCGAAATCGTGACGCAAAAGATCGAGCGGCGTCTCGATGACAGGCTCTTCCTTGAGATACGCGGGCGTCGCGCACAACACGCCGCGCACCGGAAAGAGCTTGCGTTCGACGAGCAGGTTCGATGCAGGCGGATAGATCTGCAGCGCGAGATCGAAGCCTTCCTGCACGGGATCGATCACGCGATCGTTCACCGTCACGACGAACTCGATGCGCGGATGCGCCTCGCGAAACGCGATCAGCGCCTGCGAAAAATGCCCGAGCGCGAAGCCCGGCAGCACATGCACATTGAGCGTGCCCGAGAGCGATTGCGTTTGTTCGCTCGCGCGTCCCGATAGTTCGCGTACCTTGGAGACGAGCAGCAGGCAATCGCGATAGTACGATTCACCGACTTCCGACAAGCGCACCGCACGCGTCGAACGATGAAACAGCGCGACGCCGAAATGCTCTTCGAGCTGCTTGACGCGCGACGTGACGACCGATTTCGCCACGCCGAGTTGCCGTGCCGCGCTCGCGAAACTCTGCGCTTCGGCTGCGCGCACGAAGGCCTCCATCGACATGAAGAGGTCCATGCTTCCTCCTGTTTCGCCGCGCTACGCCGCGCCTTTTCTATAGCGCAACGGCGTCGTGCCGAGCCGCCCGGAAAAGAGCGCTGTCATATGCTGCTGCGATGAAAACCCGCACGCCGCAGCGACCTCGACGAGCGGCGCGCTACCCGAGCGCAGCATCCGCGCGGCCGCGTCGATGCGCTTTTCCAGCACGTAGCGATACAGCGAATGACCGGTGCGCGCCTTCACGCCGTCGAACACGGCGCGCACGGGCAGATCGAGTTCGGCTGCGATATCGGCGCAGGAAAGACTCTGGTCGATGTTGTCCGCGACATACGCTTCCAGCGTCGCGAATCCGGCGTCCGTCAGCGCGGACTTGCGCTCTCGCGCCGTGCGTTCGAGATGGCGCGTCGTTTCGATCCACGCGAGCGTGGCGACGCATTGCATCTCCCACGGATCGACCTTGGCCCGCTCGCCGTGCGCTTTCTGACGCGCATAACGCACGAGATGCCGGATCGAATCCGCGCCGAGATTGCTGCGGCTGCCCGCACGCCGCAACGGCTCCGCGCTGCGCTCGGCGATGCGGGTCACGAAGGCATCCGCATAACGAAACGCGATGAAACCGTGCCGCACGTCGTGCGCGTCGATCCGCATGCTCTCGCCGCGCGGATGATACGCCGCCGTTTCCGCGCGAAAGGTGAATCGCGCGGCGGGGCCGTCGTCGTAGCGCGTATCGGAGACGATCGTGCCGAGCAGCAGGCAGATCATGTCCGACGAATTGCTCAACGCCAGCGAATAAGGGCGCGGGCCCGAGATGCAGTATTCGAGTCCCGGCACGCCCGCGATCGTGCTGAAGCGATCGATGCGGGCGGCCGCGGCAGGGGCGCTCATGATCGTGTCTCCGTTTTCATCGCGGCTTGCGAGGGTCGCCGCTGTTCACGCGAATATAGATGCGCGGGGCTTGCGCATGCACGCGCGATGGGTCGGCGTTCGCGAACGCAGCGTGCGCGCTTTGCGCCCGGGTGTAAACCCGCATGCGCTCGCGATGCGCCCGGAATCTGTAATCCGCAAAACCTGAAAGACCGGCGCGCCGCGTCTTCGTAACGTTCGCTCACACAACACGAACGACCGGAGACGACGATGCAGGCGCAGCACATACGACAGACGACTCGAAGACGGAGAACATGCGCGCTCGCGCTGCTTGGCGCGGTTTGCTCGACGACGGCGCACGCGTCGGGCATCCCGTTCGCAACGGATCGCCCGCAAACCTGGCAGTTCAGCAGCGACTTCGAAGGCACGTACGACTCCTTCGGCCAGAACATCGAATGGAATCACGACAGCCGCGCGTTCGATTCGCACGGCAATCAGATCGCGGGTCCGGGCACGAACACCTTCGTCGGCCTCTCGACGTTCATTCACTACTGGAAAATTCCGTCGCTGCCGCACGTCGGCTTCAACGCGAGCATCACGCTGCCCGCGATCCGCACGCAGGCTCGCAGTTCTCGGCAAGCGGCATCGGGGACCCGCTCATCGGCGGACTCGTATGGTACAACCCCGCGCCCGCGACGACGCTCGGCTTTCAGGCCTACATGCAGGTGCCGATCGGGCAGGACGCGGTATCGACGAATACATGGTCGTTCTGGCCGTCCGTCTTCTACGACGACTGGTACGGACACCTGAACGTGGACTTGCTGCTCGGCGGCATTCTGCGCGGACGCACGCTGCGCTCGGGTCACGACGACCTGAGCCCGGGCAACACGTTTCATCTGAACCTGCGCGTCGGCTACAGCATCTCGCCGCCCGACAGCCCCTTCGCGATTCCGTTCGTCGGTTTCGATTACCAGACGAGCGGCGGCACGTTCAACCAGACCGCATCGATACCGGTCTCGAATAGCGCGAGCCGCGAAACGACTGTCGGTATCGGCGTGCTGTTCCAGTTCAAGCCGAACAGCCTGCCGTTTCTGCACCAGAAGATGTACGACCAGCTTTCCATCCAGTACCAGCACTCGGTTTCGGGGCGCAACACGACGCTCACCAACGGAATTCTCGTGCAGGCGTGGCACTACTGGTGAGCACATTCAAACGATGGAGACGGACATGAGTGAAATGAACAAACCTTCAGCCGCCTCGCGGCGCAACTTCATCAAGGCCGCAGGCGCGGGCACGGCAGCGGCGGCATTCGGCGCGGTATCGCTGACCGCGCGCGCCGCGAGCGAACTCAGATTCGACGCGGAGTACGACGTCGTCGTATGCGGCGGCGGTGGCGGCGGCTTGCCTGCCGCGCTCTTTTCGCGCTGGCTCGGCAACCGCGTCGCGATTCTGGAGAAGGCGGGCAGCGTCGGCGGGACGGCCGCGAAGGCCGCGTTCTGGTACTGGGTGCCGAACAACGAGCCGATGCGCCGCGCGGGCATCGCCGATCCGAAGCCCGATTACATGCGCTACGTCGCGCGTCTGTCGCGGCCCGAGCAATACGATCCGTCGCTGCCGAAGCTCGGCCTCTCCGACTGGGAGTACGAGATGTGCGAGGCCATCTACGACAGCGCATCGCCCGCGGCGGAACTACTGGCGAGCAAGGGCGCGCTGCCGTATCGGCATGAAGCGGCCGTGCCGGATTACTGGGCCGAGCTGCCGGAAGACAAGGCGCCGCGTGGCCGCGTGCTGTTCCCGAAAGACGGCCTGCCGAGCATGTCCGATGGCGGGCGCGTCGCGATTCGCACGATGAGCGCGGCGGCACGGCGCGACGGCATCGACATCAAGACGGGGTACCGCGTGCAGAAAGTGCTCGTCGACGAGTCGGGCGCGGTGATCGGCGTCGAAGCGCTGACGGAAGAAGACACGCTGTTCCGCGTCCGCGCGAAAAAAGCGGTGATCTTCGCGACGGGCGGCTTCACGCACGATCCCGAGTTGCGCAAGAACTTCCTCCACGGTGCGGTGTACGGCGGCTGCGCCGCGCCGACCAACGAAGGCGACTTCGTGCGGATCTCCAGCGCGCTCGACGTGCAGTTGCGCAACATGAACTATTCGTGGATGGCGCCGATCTCGCTCGACAAGGCGATCGCGAAAGACGGCTCGCTGTCCGGCATCTTCACGCCGACGGGCGATTCGATGCTCTACGTGAACAAGTACGGCAAGCGCGTCGTCAACGAGAAGCTCGCCTACAACGAAGTCTGCACGACGTTCTCCGAATGGGACGGCGCGAAGGGCGAGTATCCGAACCTCACGCTCATTTCCATCTGGGATCGGCAGGCGCAGGACCACTGCGCGAGCGATGACTACGGCAGTCTCATCGTGCCGAAGGGCTCGAACGACCGGCACGTTCTGCGCGGCAACACGCTCGCGGAACTGGCGGGCGCGATTCGCGAACGCATGGCGAAGTACCGGAGCGCGCTCGGCAACGCCGATCTCTCCGACGACTTCCTGCGCAACCTCGATGCGACGATCAAACGCTTCAACGGCTTCGCGAAGACGGGCGTCGATGGCGACTTTCATCGCGGCGAGCGCATCGTCGAAAAACTGTTCAACGGGCCGGTATCGAAGAAGCCGGATCAGAAGAACGAGACGATGTATCCGCTCAGCGCGAAAGGGCCGTATTACGCGGCGCTCATCGTCGCGGGCAATCTCGATACCAAGGGCGGTCCGAAAACCAATTCGCACGCACAAGTGCTCGATACGCGCGGCGCGCCGATCAAGGGCCTGTACGGCGTCGGCAATTGCGTCGCGTCGGCGTCGGCGCGCGCTTACTGGGCGGGCGGCGGCACGCTCGGACCGATCATCGCGTTTGCTTATCGTGCCGCGCAATCAGCCAACGGAGTTCAATCATGATTCGGATCGCTAATCTATTGACGATGCTCGTGCTCGTCAGCACCGCGGCGCAGGCGCAACAGGATCCCGTCGCGCTCGGCAAGAAACTCACGACGAACAACTGTGCCGTATGCCACACGTTCGGCAAGGGCGAGCCGAACGGGCAGGGGCCGAATCTCTTCGGGATCGTCGGCCGGCCGCTCGCATCGGATTCGGGCTTCAAGTATTCGGCGGGCATGAAGGCGGCCGCGCCGGGCAAGGTCTGGGACGACAAGCTGCTCGATGCGTGGCTCACCGATACGCAATCCGTCGCGCCCGGCAACGCGATGACCTATTTCGAAGGCGATGAAGCGAGGCGGCAAAAGATCATCGCGTATCTGCGCACGCTGCATTGAACTCAACCACAGGAGACGAAAGCATGAACACCCTCACCATGACCGACGAACAGCGCAAGACCATCGCGCTCGAATACCTGCGCAGGCTGGATCGCGGCGCACCATTTTTCGATCTGTTCGATGACAACGCCGAAGTCTATTTCCCGAAGTGGGGCATCGCGACGGGCCGCGCGGCCTTCGAGAAACTCTTCGCGGATCTCGGCTCGATCGTCGAGAAATTCAAGCACGATCTCGCGTATCTGAACGTGATCCAGCAAGGCGATACGGTGGTCGTCCAAGGCACGAGCTACGGCACGACGAAGAGCGGCGCCGAGTGGCGCGCGGGCGTCACGCACGCGGGCCGCTGGATCGATGTCTTCGAAATTCGCGACTCCAAAATCCAGCGCTGTTTCATCTACCTCGACCCCGACTACGAAGGCGCGGACACGCAGCGCTATCCGTGGCTGGCGGACAAACCAGCGCAGAAGTAAGTAGTTTCCCTAGGGTTGCGATCGAGCACGCGACGTTCGGCAAACGCGAACCTCGATTCGTTGCCTCGCGACGCTCGCAGCCCTAATCTTGATTCCAGCGCGACACCGCGAACGTGAACGCAGACATGGAGACAGACATGCAACAGACGCAACTCGGCAGCCTCGAAAACTATCGCAAAGGCTCCATCGAAATCATCAAGGGCAAGGCCGCGCATTACGTGATGTCGAACGTGTTCGAAGTCGCGAGCCATGCGGCGCCGTATGAAAAAGTGGTCGTCGGCAAGAACCTCAAATACGTGATCGAAACGCTGCGGGCCGAAGGCGTGTCGCCGTGGTTCACGGCATCGCACGATGAATTCGCGGTTGCGCTCGACGGCGAAATCGACGTGCATTTCATCAAGCCGTCCGATGGCGCGCTCGTTGGCGAGAGCATCGAAGGCACGATGAAGCTCGAAGGCGAACCCTCGGGCCAGAAGATGGGTATCGTGCGTCTGCGGCGCGGTCATCAGGCGCTGTTGCCCGCGGGCGCGGCGTACCGCTTCGAGGCGAGAAAGACCGGCGTGCTGCTCGTGCAGACCATTCTCGGCGCGGAATCCGTCGAGAAATGGGCCGATATCTGCATTCAATGAACGCCACCCACTCTCAACCTTCGGAGCAAGACATCATGAATCAAGCCACGTTTTTGCAAAGCGTCGTAGCGACCGATCCCGATGCGACCACCGGCTACCGCACCTTCCGGCTCGGCGACTTCGAATTCAGCCGCGACGCATACTTCGTCACCGTGAAATGGCCGGCGCAAGGCCAGACACGCTCGCATCAGATGCACGCCGACGACTTCCTGCGCGCGATGATGCGCGATGTCGCATGGGGCTTCTTCTACGGCTGGGTCAACTTCGACGAAGTGATCGGCACGCGCAATCACTACGGCAAGGTGGACATGTACGCCGGTGCGTACAACGCGAGCTTCCGCGAGGCGAGCGTCGATTACACGCAGCAGTTCGAAACGCCGATCATCATGGCGACCTTCAAGGCAATCCTGAAGGACTGGGTCAACGAAGGCTTCGATCCGTTTGCCGCGCCCGAGGAAACCGGCTCGGCGTTCGGTGCGAAGCACGGCGACAACATCGCGGCGATCGACCGCACGCGCATCGCGACGAAGCGCATGCCCGGCATCGAAGGCGATTCGCCGCTGCGCGACGACTTCCCGGTGAATCGACAGTTCGCGGATGTATCGCAGGAGGAGCCGGAGATTCACGCCGAGCCGGGATTCGAAGGGCAGTTGCACGCGTTCAGTCTCTTCAAGTATCTGTCGCGTTCGGACGTGACGTGGAATCCTTCGGTCACATCCGTCTGCAAGCAAAGCCTCTTTTGCCCGACGACCGAGGAATTCGTGCTGCCGGTCTTTCACGGCAACGACCGCGTCGAGTGGTTCCTGCAACTGTCGGATCAGATCATCTGGGACGTCGCCGACAAGGACACCGGCGAGCCGCGCGCGCGCATCACGATGAACGCCGGCGATATCGCCGCGATGCCCGCCGACATCCGCCACAAGGGTTATTCGCAGAAGCGCTCGATGCTGCTCGTCTGGGAGAACGCGACGCCCGATCTGCCCAAGCGCTACGAAAGCGGCGAACTGCCGCCGTATCCGGTCGCGCTTTAAACACCTTCTCGACACGAGCAACTCATGCAAACGCAACTCTTCATCGATGGCCGCTTCGTGCCCGCCCTGTCCGGCGAAACGCTCGCTACCCTGAATCCGCACGACAACAGCGAGATCGCGCAGGTCTCGATGGCCGGCCGCGAAGACGTCGATCGCGCTGTGCAGGCAGCAAAAAAAGCGTTCCCGGCCTGGAGCAGCATGGCCGCCGCCGATCGCGGACGTCTGCTGCTGAAACTCGCCGATGCCATCGAAGCCAACGCCGATGCCCTCGCGCGTCTCGAATCGATGGACACGGGCCATCCGATCCGCGACACACGCAACCTCGACGTGCCGCGCACGGCCGCGACGTTTCGCTACTTCGGCGGCATGGCGGACAAGTTCGAAGGCTCGGTGATTCCCGTCGAAGCGGGCTTTCTCAACTATCTGACGCGCGAGCCGGTCGGTATCGTCGGGCAAGTGGTGCCGTGGAATTTTCCGCTGATGTTCACGAGCTGGAAGATGGCGCCCGCGCTCGCGGCGGGAAATTGCGTCGTGATGAAGCCTGCCGAACTCACGCCTTTGTCGAGTCTTGCCATCGCGGAGCTGATGGCCGAAGTGGGCTTTCCGGCGGGCGTGGTCAACGTGCTGCCGGGGCTTGGTCACGTCGCGGGGCAATACATCGCGGAGCATCCGGAGATCGGCAAGGTCGCGTTCACCGGATCGACGGCAATCGGCCGCAAGATCGTGCAGGCATCGAGCGGCAATCTGAAGAAAGTGCAGCTCGAACTCGGCGGCAAGGGCGCGAACGTCGTGTACAGCGATGCGAATCTCGATGCAGTCGTGCAAGGCTCCGCATTCGGCATCTTTCACAACCAGGGGCAGGCGTGCATCGCGGCATCGCGTTTGATCGTGCATGAATCCATCGCCGATGAACTGCTGGAGCGCTTCACGTCGCTCGCGCGCTCCATCCGTATCGGCGATCCGCTCGATCCGTCGACGGAGATGGGCCCGCTTACGTCGCAGATGCATCGCGACCGCGTGCTGTCCTATGTCGATGTCGCGCGCGAGCAGGGCGGCCGCGTGCTCGCGGGCGGCAAGGCGCCGGATGCCGCGGCGCTCGCGAACGGCTGCTATGTCGAGCCCACCATCGTGCAGGCCAAGCCGACGGACCGTGTCGCGCAGGAAGAAGTGTTCGGCCCGTTCGTCACCGTCAGCACGTTCAAGAGCGATGAGGAAGCGCTCGCGATCGCCAACGGCACGGAATACGGCCTCGGCGCGGGCCTCTGGACGCGCGATCTGCAACGCGCGCATCTCGTCGCGCGGCAATTGAAGAGCGGCATGGTGTGGATCAACTGCTACAAGCGCGTGAGTCCGGGGTCGCCGTTCGGTGGCGTCGGCGCGAGCGGTTATGGGCGCGAGATGGGCTTCGAAGTGATGCGCGAATATACTCAGGCCAAGTCGGTGTGGGTGAATGTCGACGCCAATATTCCGCCTTACTATCCGCGCTGAGCGCATCGGGAATCATGCAATCGTTCATCTATCAGGGCATGCCGTCGCGCGTGGTGTTCGGTGCGGGAAGCATCGAGCATCTCGAACGCGAGATCGAGCTTCTCGGCGCGCAACGCGCGCTCATTCTCTCGACGCCGCCACAGCGCGATCAGGCGGAAGCGCTCGCCGAACGCATCGGCCATCGCGCGGCGGGTGTGTTTGCGAAAGCGGTGATGCACGTGCCGGTCGAAACGGCGCGTGAGGCGCGCGAGTATGCGCAGCGCATCGGCGCGGATTGCGCGATCGCCATCGGCGGCGGCTCCACGACGGGCCTCGGCAAGGCGATCGCGTTGACATCCTCGTTGCCGATACTCGCCGTGCCGACCACCTATGCCGGCTCGGAGATGACGCCGATCTACGGCCTCACCGAAGCGGGATTGAAGAAGACCGGCCGCGACATGCGCGTGCTGCCGAAAACGGTGATCTACGATCCGCAACTGACGGTATCGTTGCCCGCGTCGCTTTCGGTGACGAGCGGCATCAACGCGATCGCGCACGCGGCCGAAGGGCTGTATGCGCAGGACGCGAACCCGGTGGTGAGCCTGATGGCGGAGGAGGGCATTCGCGCGCTGGCGCAGGGCATCGGCAAGGTGGCTGCGAAGCCGGACGATCTCGATGCGCGCGGCGATTGCCTCTACGGCGCGTGGCTGTGCGGCGCGGTGCTGGGCAGCGTCGGCATGTCGTTGCATCACAAGCTGTGTCATACGCTCGGCGGCACATTCAATCTGCCGCATGCGGAAACGCATACTATCGTGCTGCCGCACGCGCTCGCCTATAACCGCGATGCCGTGCCGGAAGCGATGAAGCGCATCGCCCGCGCGCTGGGCACGGACGATGCCGCTCGCGGCGCATTCGAACTCGCGCAGGCGAATGGCGCGCCGACCGCGCTGAAGGACATCGGCATGAAGGAAAGCGATATCGATATCGCCGTCGATGTCGCGATGAAAAGCCCGTATTGGAATCCGCGCGCGGTCGAACGCGCGCCGCTGCGCGCATTGATCGAAGCGGCATACGAAGGACGACGACCATGAACGAATCACTCACGCAAAACGTGACCGCATCCTTCGGCCAGTGCGCCGATGCGCGCACGAAGGAAATCGTCACCGCGCTCGTGCGCCACTTGCACGCGTTCGCGCGCGAAGTGAATCTCACGCACGACGAATGGCGACGCGGCATCGAGTTCCTCACCGCCACCGGCAAGAAATGCGATGGCATCCGGCAGGAGTTCATTCTGCTTTCGGATACGCTGGGGCTTTCGATCGTTCTCGACGACATCAACCAGCATCACGATGAAGCCGCGACCGAAAGCAGTCTGCTCGGGCCGTTCTATCGCGATGGCGTGAAGGAGTCGGCGTTCGGCGCGAACATCGCGCAAAGCGACGGCGAGCCAGTGTTGTTTCATGGCACGGTGCGCGATGTCGAGGGCCGGCCAGTTCCCGATGCGCTGATCGAAGTCTGGCAGACCGCGCCGAACGGCATGTACGAAGGACAGGACCCGGACCAGCCCGAAGGCAATCTGCGCGGGCGTTTTCGCACCCGCGCGGACGGCGCGTACGCGTTTCATTCGATCAAGCCGACGAGCTATCCGATTCCGACCGATGGCCCCGTCGGCCAGATGCTCGTTGCGACGGGCCGTCATCCGATGCGTCCCGCGCACATTCACTTTCGCATCGACGCGGCTGGCTACGAGTCGCTGACGACCGCGCTGTATTCGTCCGACGATCCCTACGTGAATTCGGATGCGGTGTTCGGCGTGAAGCCTTCGCTCGTCATCGAGTATGTGAGCAAGGAGGGCGGTTACGACGCAGCGCGCGATTTCGTGCTGATCGCGAAGGAGCGCGCGTGAGCCATCCGACATCGATCGATATCTGCGCGCTTCACGACGTGCCCGATGGCGGCGGCGTCGAGGCCGCGCCGTCGATTCTCGTCCTGCGACGCGGCGGCGAAGCGTGGGCGTATCGCAACGTATGCCCGCATTTCTCGATTCCGCTCAACTACGAGCCGGATGCGTTCTGGACTTACGAAGGCAGCTTGCTGATGTGCGCGCATCACAGCGCGATGTTCCGCTTCGAAGACGGCGTGTGCGTCGATGGGCCTTGTCTCGGCGCGAGCCTCCGGCGCATTCCGATCCGCATCGAAAATGGCCGCGTCGTGATCGAAGGCCCGGACATCACATAGGATGTGTCGCGACGAAATTCTTGTACGCGGTGTAGGCAAGCTTTTGCGTGAAGCCGTCGTTCTTCAGCAAGCCGAACGGGCCCTCTCCGCCCACCGGATCGTCGTATAACTCGTAGCTCTGGATCGATTCGATATCGTATGTCGATGCGAGCGCGACGAACTGCGCCATCATCGTGTTGCCGACGAGATACGCCGCGATCTGCTGATCGGTGCCGTAGTTCGGACGCACGCCGAACTCGTTGATCCAGATCGGCTTGCCGAGCGCCTTGAGCGCCGCGAGCACGTTGTGACAGCCGGTGCCGCCGCATGCGTTGGTGATGTCGCCCTGTTCCGAGTACCAGTGCCACGCGGTGATGTCCCAGTCGACGACCGGATGCCCGATGCTGCCATCGGGTTCCATCCCGGCTGCGAGCATCTGATGGAAGCCGTAGTGCAGCCATGTTCCGCCGCCCATGATGATCTTGCCCGACGCATCCACCGACCTGATGCCCGCGATCATGCCGCGGATCACGCCGCGCAGCTTCCTGAACTTCGCGATATCGAACTGCTGCGGATACACGCCATCCACGTTACCGATGAGCAGTTGCGCTTCCATCTCGTTCGTAACCTCGTAATACGGATAGTGGCGCGAGGTCGCCGTCTGCTGTCCGAGCGCGAAGCCGGCGTTATACCCTTCGGTCTCGTTGTTGAATATGTCGATGTTCATGAGCATCACCGGATACACGGTGACCCCGCCGGCCGCCATCGTCTGCGCGATGCCCGCGAGTTTGTTCGCGGTGCCCTGGCTGTAGACCTCGTTGCGATACAGCTTCGCGCCCAGGTCCTGCAATTGCGAAAGCTGCAGCGCCGTGCTGGAGATGTCGTAGGCGCCGCCTTCGTTGTTGTGGCCGTTCACGCCATAGAAGGGCCGGACAGACTGAGGCGGCGTCGGGCTGCTGTTGGCGTTGGAGGCAGGATCGGGCGCGCTGGCGGCGGGCGAGGACGCGCCGCTCGCCGGCACGGTCGCGGTACTGTTCGCGGCAGGAGGGCTCGTCGTGATCTTCGTCGTTCCCGTGTCCGAAGCCGGAGTATCCGTCGCCGGAACGCTCACGGCGGACGCGCTGCCGCTGCGCGTGGCGTTCGCGGACGACGCTGTGTCGCCGCCACCGCCGCCACCGCCACATGCGGCAAGCAGCACGCTCATAGCGGCGGCAAGCGCGATGGTCCTGAATCGAATTTGAATGTTGCTCGTCATGTCGATGCGCACTACTAAATGGTCAGATATCCGTGTCCACGAAGTAGGCGCACGTTCCGCGAGTCGTCCGGGCGAGGGCGGACGGACCGGTGACGGACCTTCATCCCGCGCCGGACGCAAGGACGTGTGGAATGCTCGTCGAAAGACCCCAAAGGGAAGGAAGGGGTAAAGACAGGACCGCGATGAAGCTGGTCTTGATAGGGTTTACGGCGGGGATGGGCGGGACTTGAGGCGCGTTCTGCTCAGGCAAACGTTTCGATCGCGCGAATTCGGGAGTTCTTACCCGGAGAGCGGCCGGTCCGGTTCGAGCGCCGCGCCGCCGAGGATCGAGTTGGCGTCGGCGCGCGCATTGTCGAGCTGCACGACGCTCGCCTGACGCGCGGCGAGCGCATCGCGGTTCGCGATCGCGGTGAAGATCGCCTTGTGGCGCGGGAGGGACAGCGCGTGCGTGTTCGGATGACGACTCGTGAGCCTGATCGATTCGCCGAGCGCGAGCGACAGCATGTTGCCGATATACGCGAGCATGTCGTTGTGCGTCGCCATCATGATCGCGCGATGAAACTCGAGGTCCGGATCGAGCAGATCGGCGGCTGTTTTCGCGTTCTCCATGCGCTCATACGCGGCGCCGATGCGCGCGATATCGTCGTCCGTCGCAGAGATCGCCGCGAGCGCGGCGGCAGCAGGCTCGAAGATCTGGCGCACCGTCATGAGCGAGCGAAAGAATTCGCCTTCGGGAAGATAACCGATGGTCCACACGAGCACATCGGGGTCGAGCATGTGCCATTCGTCGCGCGCGCGCACGACGCTGCCCACGCGCGGCTTCGACACGACGAGCCCCTTTGCAACCAGCACGCGCGTCGCTTCGCGCAGCACCGGGCGGCTCACGCCATAGTTTTCGCAGAGCGTGGGCTCGGCGGGCAGACGCTCGCCCGGCTTGATGCGGCCGCTGACGATCTGCATGCCGAGCTCCTGCACGATGCGTCCGTGCATGCTCTTGCGCTGCCTGGGATTGCGGTAATCCATGATGCGGCTCGCGCGGCGGCTAACTTGCGGTCGTCGCGCGCATCGCCCGATATTCCCGCCTCACGATATCCATCAACTCCGCGACCGACGTATTCGCGCTGCGCTGTTCATACGTCACGCGGCCGCGCTGCATCAACATGATGCGATCCGCGATATCGAGCGTCTGCGCATAGTTGTGCATGATCATGATGATCGAGAGCCCGCCTTTCTCCTTGAGGCGCATCACGAGATCGATGATGAGCGCAGCCTCGCGCGCGCCCATCGCGGCGAGCGGCTCGTCGAGCAGCAGGATCTTCGCGTTCGAATGCACCGCGCGCGCGACGGCGATGGCCTGACGCTGACCGCCCGACAGACGTTCGACGGGCAGATCGACGGAAGGCACGTGCACGCCGATATCTTCGAGACATTGCGCGGCGCGCTCTCGCATCTGCTTGTGATCGACGAGACGCAGGATGCGGGCAGGCCCGCGCCGCACGATCTCCCGATTGAGGAACATGTTGTGATAGATCGACAGCGAGTTCGCGAGCGCGAGATCTTGATACACGCATTCGATGCCGAGCGCGCGCGCATGATCGACGGACTTGAGCAGCGTCTCCTCGCCGTGTACGCGCAGCGTGCCGCTCGTCTGCTGATGAAAGCCCGTGAGTATCTTGACGAGCGTCGATTTGCCCGCGCCGTTGTCGCCGAGAATACCGAGAATTTCGCCCTTGCCGAGCTGGAGCGAGACGCCGTCGAGCGCGGTCACGGCGCCGAAGCGCTTGACGAGATTGTCGCCGCTGAGCGCGAGACCGGCGGCATCGACGGGAGCCGTTTGCGGTTCTGCCATCACCGTGCTCCCCTGCGGCGAATGCGCCCGACGTGGATGTTGAAGATCATCGCGGCGAGAATCGCAGCCCCGAGAATGATGTTGAACGTGAACGCGTTGATGCCGATGAGCGTGAAGCCGTCGCTCAGAATGCCGAGCACCGCCGCGCCGAGCAGGCCGCCGACGATCGTGCCCGAACCGCCCGTCAACGGCGTGCCGCCGATCACCGCCGCGGCGACCGCGAGGAACATGATCTGATTGCCGCCCGCTTGCGGATCGATCGACGTGATGCGAAAGCTTTCGACGACGCCGGTGAATCCCGCGAGCACGGCGGCGATCACGAAGTTACCGAGCCGCAGCCGGTTCACGTGGATGCCCGCCTCGCTCGCGCCGAGCGCATTCGCACCGGCCGCCTGCGTGTGCAGACCCCAGCGCGTATGCCGCAGCAGCACATGCATGACGAACGCGATCGCCACGGTCCAGATGATCTCGCTGTAGCCCCACGCGCCCATCACGGCGGCGAACTCGGGCGAGCCGGGCGTCGCGGCGGGCGTGCCGCGTGAAACCGTGAGCGTGATGCCGTTGATCAGAAAGAGCGTGCCGAGCGTCGTCACGAACGAAGGCAGACGCAGGTAGACCGTCACCGCGCCGTTGATGAAGCCGATGATCGCGGCCGCGACGAGGCCCGCGATCACCGCGAGCCACATCGGCGCGCCCGCCTCGTTGGCGAACACCATCATGAACGGCGCGAACGCGAACACCATGCCCGCCGACAGATCGATGTCGCCGCCGATCATCAGCATGATCTCGCCGAACGCGATGATCGCGACGGGCGCCACGTACTGCGAGAGATTGACGAGGCTCGCGTTGCTGAGCAGGAAGTCGTGATTGACGAACTGGAAGTACGCCGCAAGCAGCGCGGCGACCAGCAGGATGCGCAACTCGGGCGCCCAGTGAGACGCCCACGCGCCGCGCGGACTGTCGATCCGTGCGGGCGTGGTTGCTTTAGTAGGTTCGTTCACCGTGTTCATCAGGACTTGATCGCGCCTTTCATCGGCACGATCTGCGGCTTGGTGGTCTTGCCTTCATAACGCGTCGAGGTGTTGAGATAAGGCTCGACCGTGTCCTTCGTCACGAACTTGAGACCCGTGTTGATATTCGCCGGCCCGACGAGCCCGCCCGACGCGAGGAACACGAACGCTTCCATTACCGTGTAGAAGCCCTGCACGTACGGCTGCTGGTCGATGGTGAAATCGAGGAAGCCTTCGTGGATGAGCTGAATCGTCTGCGGCAACAGATCGAAGCCGCCGCCATGCACGCCCTTCGAAGGCAGGTTCGATTCCTTCATCACTTGAGCGACGCCCTGCGTGCTGCCCGCATCGACGGCGAACATGCCTTTCAGGTCCTGGTGGCCGAGATAGAACGACTTGATCTTCGAAAGCTCTTCGTTGACGGTTGCGCCGGTCGCGACGGTCTGAATGTCGATCTTCTTGCCGGACTTCTTGATCGCATCGCTCGCGCCATCGAGACGCGGCTGGATGTTCAACTGTCCCGGCGTCGCGATGAAGAGCGCGACCATGCCGCTGTCGATCAGGCTCGCGATGCGTTCGCCCATCTGATAGCCCGACAGATACAGATCCTGCCCGATATACGCGAGCCGCGGATTGCTCTTGCCGCGCGGCGCGTCGGCGTTGTAAGCGAACACCGGAATGCCGGCGTCGAGCGCAGCCTGGATGGGCTTGTCGAAGGCGTTCGGATCGACGATCGGCACGGCGATCGCATCGGCTTTCGCGGCGATCGCGGAGTTCACCGCGCGCACCATTTCGCCCGCGTCGGACGTAGCCGAGCCGGTCCATTGATAGTCCATGCCGAACATGGCGCACGCGTCCTGAATGCCGTATTGCGTCGGCACGAAAAACGGATTCGTCGTCACGTGATTGACGAACACGATCTTCCATTTCTTGTGCTGCGGAAACGCCGCTTCGGCGGCCTGCGCAGTCGAAATCAAGCCGCCGCCGGTCACACCGCCCAGCAGCGACAGCGCCGCGCCGAGTCCCGCGCCCTGCATGATGCCGCGCCGGCCCGCATTGATGAGGCTGCCGTGCTGTGCGTCGTCATCCCTGTTCTCTTCATTCTCTGCCATGTCTTCCTCCGGTCTCTTCTTCGTTGGTCGATGGGTCGACTCATCGTCGATCACGTTCAGATACTGGGTTTCACGGCACGTCATGCACGCGCGGCTTTCATGCATGAAAGCACCCGCCGTTGCAAATGACGATGCGAGGTGTGCGAGAGGCGATTCGAAAGCGCGGCGTTTTGAACGAGTAATTGGGATATGCGAAGCCCGCGCGCTGACTTCAATAGACAAACTATATGCACAGTGTTTTGACGTTTCGATTAGCGTTTTCCCGGTACGCGCCCTCCATATAGTCATGCTATTTATAGGTTTTCTCCCCAAAACGAGCAAGCCATGAGCGCCCCTAAATCCAGGCTTCGGTCTGCAGCGTGGTTCGGCACCGCCGACAAGAACGGTTTCATGTACCGGAGCTGGATGAAGAATCAGGGCATTCCGGATCACGAGTTCGCGGGCAAGCCGATCATCGGCATTTGTAATACGTGGTCCGAACTAACGCCGTGCAATTCGCACTTTCGCAAGCTCGCGGAGCACGTGAAGCGCGGCGTGTATGAAGCGGGTGGATTCCCGGTCGAGTTTCCGGTGTTCTCGAACGGCGAGTCGAACCTGCGGCCCACCGCGATGTTCACGCGCAATCTCGCCAGCATGGACGTCGAGGAAGCGATACGCGGCAATCCCGTCGATGCGGTCGTGCTGCTCGTCGGCTGTGACAAGACGACGCCCGCGCTGCTGATGGGCGCGGCGAGTTGCGACGTGCCCGCGATCGTCGTCTCCGGCGGCCCGATGCTGAACGGCAAGCACGAAGGGCGCGATATCGGCTCGGGCACGGTCGTGTGGCAACTCAGCGAGCAGGTGAAGGCGGGCAAGATTTCGATACACGAGTTCATGTCGGCGGAAGCGGGCATGTCGCGCTCGACCGGCACCTGCAACACGATGGGCACCGCATCGACGATGGCGTGCATGGCGGAATCGCTCGGCGTCACGCTGCCGCACAATGCGGCGATTCCGGCTGTGGATTCGCGCCGCTATGTGCTCGCGCATCTGTCGGGCATGCGTATCGTCGAAATGGCTCTGGAAGACTTGCGGCTCTCGAAGCTGCTCACGCGCGAGGCGTTCGAGAACGCGATCCGCACCAACGCGGCGATCGGCGGTTCGACCAACGCGGCGATTCATTTGAAGGCGATCGCTGGGCGTATCGGCGTGAAGCTCGAACTCGACGACTGGACGCGCATCGGGCGCGGTACGCCGACGCTCGTCGATTTGCAGCCTTCGGGGCGCTTCCTGATGGAAGAGTTCTACTACGCGGGCGGTTTGCCGGCGGTGCTGCGGCGGCTGGGCGAAGCGAACCTGATTCCGCATCCGGATGCGCTCACGGCGAACGGCCGCACGCTCTGGGAGAACGTGAAGGAAGCGCCGCTGTACAACGACGAAGTGATCCGTCCGATCGAGAAACCGCTCGTCGCCGATGGCGGATTGTGCGTGCTGCGCGGCAATCTCGCGCCGAACGGCGCGGTGCTGAAGCCGTCGGCGGCGACGCCCGCGTTACTGAAACATCGGGGCCGCGCGGTCGTCTTCGAAGACTTCGACGACTACAAGCGCCGCATCGCCGATCCCGATCTCGATGTCACCGCGGACTCCGTGCTAGTGATGAAGAACTGCGGGCCGAAGGGCTATCCGGGCATGGCGGAGGTCGGCAACATGGGCCTGCCGCCGAAGGTGCTGGCGCAAGGCGTGACGGACATGGTGCGCGTGTCGGACGCCCGCATGAGCGGCACGGCGTATGGCACCGTGGTGCTGCACGTCGCGCCCGAGGCGCGCGCGGGCGGGCCGCTCGCGATCGTGCGCGACGGCGACTGGATCGAACTGGACTGCGACAAGGGCCTGCTGCGCATCGATATCGACGATGATGAAATCCGCACGCGCCTCGATGCGTGGTCGGCGGCGAAGCGCGAGATTCCCGAGGATCGCACCGGCTATCGCAAGCTGTATATCGATCACGTATTGCAGGCCGACGAAGGCTGCGACTTCGACTTTCTCGTCGGCTGCCGTGGCGCGGACGTGCCGAAGCATTCGCATTGAGATGTCACTTGCGCGGGCTCCACGTCGCGATCGCGACGCCGAGCACCGCGACGCCCATGGCCCACCATGCGGCTGCGGGCAGGACTTCGCCGAGAAAGAAACAGGACAGCACGGCGGCCGCGGGCGGGATGAAGAAGAACAGCGACGCCACTTGCGATACCTTGCCCGCGCGCGTCATCGCGAGCAGCAGCGTGATCGCGATCAGCGAATTGCCGATCACGAGATAGGCTAGCGTCGCGATGAAGGTGGGTGTCCATTGCACTTGCGTGTGCTCGAACGCGAGCGCCATCGGCGCGCAAAACACGAAGCCGACGCTGTATTGCACGAGGTTCGATGTGATCGGGTCTTGCGCCGTGCCGAGGCGCTTTTCATACAGCATCGCGCTCGTGATGCCGATGAGCGCGCCGATCGCGAGCAGCACCGGCCCGAGCGATTCCGCGTGCATTGGCCCGCGCGCGACGATCACGCCCGCCGCGCCCACGAGCCCGAGCGTCAGGCCGATCCAGCGTCGAACGCCGATCCGCTCGCCGACGAACTTCGGCGCGAGCACGCCGACGAGAATCGGCTGCAAGGACACGATCAACGCAAGCACCGAAGTCGCGATGCCCGCCGTCATCGACAGATAGCTGAGGCCGAAGTACATCACCTGCACGAGAAAGCCGACGACGCCGAGATGCAGCCACGCGCGCGCGTTGCGCGGCCATTGCGGGCGTTTGATTGCGCAGACGGCGAGCAGCACGCCGACGCTCAACGCGAAGCGTATCGATAGAAACGTCAGCGGCGACGCGTAGTGCAGACCGGTCTTCGCAATCGGGAATCCCGCGGACCAGAGCAGCAGAAAGAGGATCGGCCCACCGACCGTGAGCCAGCGGCGTTCGTTTTGCGTGCGGGTATCTTCTTTTCCGTCGATGTGCGGCGCCTGCGCCATGTTCGCGTCCTTCTTGTCTGCATGCAGCGGAAGTACCGATTGTAGTGTTCAAGACGACGCCGGGCGAAGTGTGAGACATTCTTTGCTTCCTTTGCCTTCGATTCGAGTCATGAACGACAACACCAATCCCGTGCCGGATAGCACGGCTGCGCGCGTCGCGATGTGGCGCGCACTGCACGTCGAAGCCGATGCGCGGCCGCACGTGCTCGCGGACACGATCGGCCTCGAATTGCTCGCGCCCGATGCGAACTGGCGCGAACGTGGCGACATGAATCCGGAGTTCACGCGGCCTTTCCGTGCGTCGATCGTCGCGCGTGCGCGCTTCATCGAAGATCTCGTCGTCGAAGAAGCGGGCCGGGGCGTGACGCAATACGTGATCCTCGGCGCGGGTCTCGACAGCTTCGCGCAACGCAGGCCGGAGATCGCTTCACGGCTGAGGATTTTCGAAGTCGATCCGCCGGGGCCGCAAGCATGGAAGCGTCGGCGTCTGATCGAGCTCGGCTATGGCGTGCCGGACTGGCTGCGTTTCGTGCCCGTCGATTTCGAAGCGGGAGAATCGTGGCGCGAGAAGCTCGTGAACAACGGCTTCGATGAAAGCAGGCCCGCGATCGTCGTCTCGACGGGCGTCAGCATGTATCTCACGAAGGAAGCGAACGCGGCCACGTTGCGGGAAGTGGCGGGCCTCGCGTCGGGATCGATCTTTGCGATGACCTTCCTGCTGCCGCTCGAACTCGCGGACCCCGACGTGCGTCCGGGTCTTGCGATGGCGGAGAAGGGCGCGCGGGCGAGCGGCACGCCGTTCATCAGCTTCTTCACGCCGGGCGAGATTCAGTCACTCGCGCGCGATGCGGGCTTCGGCGATGCGCGTCATGTTTCGGCAGCAGATCTCACGCAGCGCTATTTCGCGGATCGAAGCGATGGCCTGCGCCCGCCGCACAATGCCGAAGAACTGCTGATCGCGAATACATAGGTTTGCCATGCCCAAGATCGACCTCGACGCCGTGCCGGAGATAACTGGCTCGGGTTATCCGCCGCCGTTCGATGCGCCCTGCGCCGATCGCATTCGCCAGCGTATCGGCGATGCGGGCGGTCTCAGCGACTTCGGCGTTAATCTGATGCGCCTGCCGCCGGGCGGCTGGTCGAGCCAGCGTCACTGGCATTCGCACGAGGACGAGTTCGTTCATGTGCTCGAAGGCGAACTTGTGCTGCTAGAGGACGAAGGCGAGACGATCCTGCGCGCGGGCGATAGCGCGGCGTTTCCGAAGGGAACGGGCAACGGTCATCACATGATCAACCGGTCGGGGAATGTGGCGGTGTATCTCGAAGTCGGCAGCCGCGTGTATGAAGACCTTACGACCTGTTCGGATGTCGATATGAAAAGCGCCAATGCCGACGGCCGTTTCGTCCACAAGGACGGTACGCCGATCCCGCGCCCCTAATCCGCCACACGCACCACCACATCCGCCGCAGCAAGACTCTCTGCCATCCACTCAGGCGGCGAAGCATCCGTGAAAAGCGCATCGATCTGACTGAGATGACCGAGCTTCACGAGCGCGGCGCGACCAAATTTCGAATGATCGGCGACGAGAAACACCGTGCGTGACTGCTCGACGATCGCCTGCGCCACGCGCACCTCGGCGATATCGAAGTCGCGCAGTGTGCCGTCCTCCTCGATGCTCGAAATGCCGATGATGCCGAAGTCCACTTTGAACATCCGGATGAAGTCGACCGCCTGCTCGCCGACGACGCCCTTGTCGCGCGCGCGCACCTTCCCGCCCGCGACCAGCAGCTCGGCGTCGGATTCGTCCGCGAGAATGTTCGCCACGTTGAGGTTGTTCGTGATGACGCGCAAGCCCGTGTGCTGACGCAGCGCGCGGGCGACTTCCTCGGTCGTCGTGCCGAGGTTGATGAAGAGCGTCGCCTGATTCGGGATCTCGGACGCGACGAGCCTCGCGATGCGCCGCTTCTCTTCGAGATACATGTGCTGGCGCGCCGTGTAGGCGGTGTTCTCCGAACTCGTCAGCGCGCTCGCGCCGCCGTGATAGCGGCGCAGCAGGTTCTGGTCGGACAGCCAGTTCACGTCGCGGCGGATGGTCTGCGGCGTGACCTGGAATTGCGCGGCCAGGTCTTCGATGGTGGCGAAGCCGTCTCGGGCGACACGGTCGAGCAGCGCCCGCTGCCTGCCGTTGAGTGCTGGATCGGATGTCATCGAAGTGAGCAGAATCGCAAAAAAATGAAAATTACCGGATGCGCGAGTGTACGACGAAATATACCGCGCCCCGTACTCGGTGTTAGGATGATTGAAAACGAATATGAGTATTCGTTTGCGAACATAATCACAACCGGCAGCAGGGAGTCGGCGGCATGAGCCAGCAACGTTTCATTCTCGCGCTCGATCAGGGAACGACCAGTTCTCGCGCGCTAGTCTTCGCCCGCTCGGGCAGTGTCGTCGCGAGCGCGCAGCGCGAATTCGCGCAGCATTATCCGCAGCCCGGCTGGGTCGAGCACGATCCTGACGATATCTGGCAATCGCAGCTCGATGTCGCACGGGAGGCCATGCGGACGGCCGGTGCGCAAGGCTCGGAGATCGCGGCGATCGGCATCGCGAACCAGCGCGAGACGACGCTTTTGTGGGACCGGCGGACGGGCGCGCCCATCGGGCCCGCCATCGTTTGGCAGGACCGGCGCACCGCCGCGCACTGCGCGCGCCTGATCGAAAGCGGCGCGCAGACGCTGATCGAGCGCAAGACGGGCCTGCGCATCGATCCGTATTTTTCCGCGACCAAGCTCGCGTGGCTGCTCGACAGCGCGCCGGGGCTGCGCGCGCGTGCGCAACGCGGCGAACTGGCTTTCGGCACCGTCGATAGCTGGCTCGTCTGGAATCTGACCGGTGGGCGCGTCCACGTCACGGATGTATCGAACGCCGCGCGCACCGCGCTCTTCGATATCCGCACCTGCCAATGGGACGACGAACTGCTCGCGCTCTTCGATATCCCGCGCGCCGTGTTGCCCGAGGTGATGCCGTCGAGCGGCTTCATCGCGCATACGGATGCCGCGTTGTTCGGCGCGGCCATTCCGATCACGGGCGTCGCGGGCGATCAGCAGGCCGCGACCTTCGGGCAGGGATGCGTCGAGCCGGGTCTCGTCAAGAACACGTACGGCACCGGCCTTTTCATGTTGATGAACACGGGTGCGCAGCCCGTCGCATCGCGGCATCGGCTGCTCACGACGATCGGCTGGCAACTCGACGGGCGTCTCACGTATGCGCTGGAAGGCGCGGTCTTCATGGGCGGCGCGATCGTTCAATGGCTGCGCGATGGCCTCGGCATCATCGAAAGCGCGCAGGATATCGGCGCGCTGGCGGCGCAGTGCGAATCGAGCGAGGGCGTCGTGCTCGCGCCGGCGTTCGCCGGACTCGGCGCGCCGTATTGGGACCCGTATGCGCGCGGCACGCTGCTCGGCATGACGCGCGGCACGTCGCGCGCACATATCGCGCGGGCGGCGCTCGAAGCTATCGCGCTCCAGACCGTCGATGTCCTCACCGCGATGGAGGCGGACGCGGACATCGCCGTGAGCGAGCTTCGCGCGGACGGCGGCGCGTCGCGAAACGACCTGCTGATGCAGATCCAGGCCGATCTGCTCGCGAGGCCCGTCGTGCGCCCGCACGTCACCGAGACGACTGCGCTGGGCGCCGCCTGCCTCGCGGGGCTCGGGTCGGGCTTGTGGTCCGGTCTCGACGAAATCACGCGCGCATGGCCGGCCGCGCGGCGCTTCGAACCCACGATGTCCGCGCACGCACGCGAAGCGCATATCGAACGATGGCATCGCGCGATCGAGCGCGCCCGCGGCTGGGAAATACCCTCTGCTCAATCCACTTGCGTCACGGTCTGACATGCACGCCAACACTCCTCCCGACCGCGCATCGCTGCTGCGCGAAGTGGACAAAACGCCGCTCTTCGATGTCGTCGTGATCGGCGGCGGCGCGAGCGGTCTCGGCACGGCCGTCGATGCGGCGTCGCGCGGCTATCGAACCTTGCTGCTCGAGGCGCGCGACTTCGCCAAAGGCACCTCGAGCAAGGCCACCAAGCTCGTTCATGGCGGTGTGCGTTATCTCGCGCAGGGCAACATCCCGCTGGTTCGCGAGGCGCTGCGCGAACGCGGCCTGCTCGCGCGCAACGCGCCGCATCTGGTGCATGCGCTTGGCTTCGTCGTGCCGGCGTATCGCTTCGGAGACAAGTTCGTCTACGGCGCGGGACTGAAAATGTACGACTGGCTCGCGGGCTCGCTGAATCTCGGCGCGAGCCGCAGCCTCAATCTCGCGCAAACGCGCGCGAAATCGCCGATGCTCGCCGACAGCCTCGACGGCCACGCGTTGCGCGGCGGCACGCTCTACCTCGACGGCCAGTTCGACGACGCGCGTCTCGCTATCGCGCTGATGCGTACGCTGTTCGATCTCGGCGGCGTCGCGCTCAACAATGCGGCCGTGCATGGCATCGGTTTTGATCGCGCGGCGGGGCATCATCGGCTGTCGGTGACGGATGTCGAAACGGGCGACAGCTTCAGCGTCGGCGCGCGCTGCCTCGTCAACGCGACGGGCGTCTGGGTCGATTCGATCCGCGCAATGGCCGAACCCGGCGTGCGCCCGATCGTGGCGCCGAGCCAGGGCGTGCATCTGACGTTGCCGGGCCGCTTCCTGCAAAGCAACGACGCGATTCTCGTGCCGAAGACGAAAGACGGCCGCGTGCTGTTCATGGTGCCGTGGCACGGCCACACGATCGTCGGCACGACCGATACGCCGCGTCAGGACTTGCCGCTTGACCCGCGCGCAAGCGACGAGGATATCGACTTCATTCTCGCGACGGCGTCGGATTATCTGTCCGTCAAGCCGACGCGCGATGACGTCCTGAGCGTCTGGGCGGGGCTTCGTCCGCTCGTGAAGGCCGATGGGCAGGCATCGACGGCGGCGCTCTCGCGTGAACATACGATCGAAATGAACGCGACGGGCATGATCACCGTGACGGGCGGCAAGTGGACGACGTATCGGCTGATGGCGCAGCAGGTCATCGATCTCGCTGTGGCGAAGCGCCTGGTGCCGGATGCGCCGTGCCGGACGGCGTCGTTGCCGTTGCATGGCGCGACGGCGGAGCAGCACGGCTATTACGGCTCCGATGCGGCGCGGGTCGGGCGTTTGCCCGGCGCGCAGAACGTGCTGGTGAAGGCGAGCGGTTTGACTGAGGCGCAGACGCGTTTTGCGGTGCGCGCGGAACTCGCGCGTTGTGTCGAGGATGTGCTGGCGCGGCGCAATCGCGCGCTGTTTCTCGATGCCGCTGCTGCGCGCGAGGCCGCGCCGGAAGTCGCGAGAATCGTGGCGGAAGAGCTTGGGAAACCTGTGCAGTGGCAAGCCGAAGAAGTAACGCGTTTCGAGGCTTTCGCGCGGACGTGGATGTTGTCGTGAGGTCTGGCTTTCGCCAGATCCCGCTAACGAGATCCGGCGAGAAAACCTGAAATCAGAACGCGTGCCTCAAGCCCACCATCGCAACAAACTGCGAAGGTCCCGACGAAGGCGACGCATTCTGCGAATCACCGACGACCGCCACCGCATTCGCGATAGTCAAACCGCCGCCCGCTGCGACCAGCGACTTGCCACGCGCATGCTGATAAGCCTGCAGTGCGTAGAACGTGGTCCGTGCCGACACGCTATACGTTTCCTCGAACGAAACCTGATGGTACTGCGCGGGATCCGCGATGCCGTTCGCCTTGCTCGCGCGCGTGTAGCTGTATCCCGCCGCGACATTTACCGCCGGCGTGAACCGATACGTGGCGACTACGCCGTAACTGTTGAAGACCGCTTCATCCGCGAAAAGCGAATGCGAGCCCGGCGCGTATTGCACGTTGGAGTAGTTGAGGCCGACCATCAGATCGTGGTACGCGTAGCGGGCGTCCGCCGCGATCAGTTGGGCGCTCTGCGCGCTCGCATAGCCGTTGTTCACCGGCGAGTTGATCGCGTATGAACCGAGCGCGGGGCTCGTCGCGATGTCCTTCAGCTTTACGTAGCCCGCCGCGATCGACACCGGCGTGTAGTCGTAGCGCAACGCGGCGCTGAAATTGCTCCCGCTCGCGATGCTGCCCGGCACGCCGCCGAGCCCGTACTGCGCGCTGAGCGCCAGACCCGCGATGACCGGCGACGCATACGTGACCGCGTTGTTGAAACGCAGCGTGGTGTCGAGTGCATCGACATCGCCGGGATGCGCGCCAGTCGCGCCGGTGAGCACGCCCGTCGGCCCGAGCGCGCCGACCATGCTGAAGTAGGGCGTGTACTGGCGGCCGAGCGTCAGCGTGCCGTAGCGGTCGTTGCTCAAGCCCATATAGGCTTGCCGGTTGAAGATCGTGCCTGCGCTGGATTGCGCGCCCGTCAACGAATTGAAGCCGCTTTCGAGACGGAAGATGGCTTTCGTGCCGTCGCCGAGGTCTTCATTACCGACGAGGCCGAACTTGCTCGCGTGCAGATTGCCCTGGCTCATGTAGATGTTCGAATGCCCGCGTTGATCGCTGACATATGCGAACGCGTTGTCGACGACGCCATACAGCGTAACGCTGCTTTGCGCCGACGCCATGCCGCACAACGCTCCGGTTGCAAGAGTAAAAGACGTGAGGACGCATGCGCGCGTCCGGGCGCGATTCAAAGACTTCATTGCTGGTTGTTTCCTTTGGGTCAGTGCACGAGACGTACTGTGAAATGGCGCCAGCCATCGGCGATGCGCTCGCTGGTCAGCTCGCCCGTCGCGCAGGTCACGCTTCGCGTGTCCGTCGCGGGCACGCTCACGCGGACTTCGTTCTGCGCGCGCGGCATCTCGCCGTGCCATTCGATTGCAATGCGCAAATGCTGCGCGTCACTTTCGATGACGACGCCCCAGCGCCCTTGCACGCCGTCGCGCCAGGCTTCGCTCTCGCCGTCGTCCTCGATGCATTCGCCCCGCGCGATACCTACGCCCGCACACGGCAATGCGATGAACGCGCGCTCATCGGCCGGGCGCGCGAAGTGCTGTTCCGCGATGTTCAGCGCGATCACATGACCCTCGCGAATCAGCATGACGGGGCTATCGTGCGGCGCGGGCAAGGTCACGTGCTGGCCGCCGTCCAGGACTTCGCCGCTCCAGTACGACGCCCAGCGCGCGCCCGCCGGAAGATAGACTTCACGCTCGGTGCGGCCCGCCTCGACGACTGGTGCGACGAGCAGCGACGCACCGAGCATCATGTCGTCGCCATCGGCGAGGCAGCGCGGATCGTTCGGAAACTCCGCGAACATCGGCCGCAACACGGGTTCATAGTCCCGATGCGATTGCCAAAGCAGTTCGTACAGGTACGGAATGAGCCGGTAACGCAACTTGATGAGCCCGGCGATGACGTCCGTGGTCTCCGGATACATCCACGGTTCGTTGACGGTGCCGTCGTCATTCCATGAATGAATCGAAAAGCGCGGCAGGAAGATGCCGAATGCGACCCAGCGCGACAGCAATTCGGGCGTGGGCGCCGGACCCGCAAAGCCGCCTATGTCATGGCCGCTGTTCGACACCCCCGACATTGCGAGACCGAGGCCCATCTTCAGATTGAAGCGCAGCGTTTCCCACGACGTGTAGTTGTCGCCCGACCACGTCTGCACATAGCGATGCATGCCGACGCCGCCCGAACGCGACACGAGAAACGGCCGCACGCCGGGCGCATGTTCGAGCTGCGCGTCGCGCGATGCACGCATCATCAGTTGCGTCTGCAAGACCTTGGCCTCGCGCGCGGGGAACGCCTTGCCGAAGCCGCGTGCGATGGCGTCGGGGCTCCAGATCTCGAATTCGTTGTTGTCGTTCCATGTCGCGGCGATGCCGTGGCGCAGCAGGCTTTCCTTCACGCGCGCCTTCCACCAGTCGATGGTTCGCGGATTCGTGAAGTCGAGATAGGCGCCGACTTCGTCCCAGAACTGCACCCATGCGGGCTCGCCGTCGCGCGCTTCGATCAGCAGGCCCGCATCGGCAACCGATTTGAACAGCGGATGATCCTGCAACAGACACGGCTTGATGTTCGGGCACAGGCGCACGCCTTCGCGCAGATAGCTCGCAACGAAGCCATCGATATCGGGAAACTTGTCGCGATTCCAGTTGAACACGTAACGCTTGCCGCCGATCGACGTATAGCCCGACGACAGATGGAACGAGTCGCACAAAATGTCGTGCTTGCGGCATCGGTCGATGAATTCGGCCATGCGCTGTTGCGCGTCGGGAGCGTCGGTGTAGCTCATCGTCGAGCCGGAGTAGCCGAGGCCCCACTTCGGCATCCACGCGGGCCGTCCGGTCAGCCACGTGAAGCGGCGCACGGCGTTGAGCGGCGTATCGGGCGAGGCGAGGAAGTAGTAGTCGAGATCGCCATGCTCGGCGACGAAGTGCCGATAGTGCCCGTGATAGTTGTCGAGTTCGCGGCCCATGTCGAAGCGGCAATCGGCGAGCGTGTCGTAGAAGAGGCCGAAGCCCGTCGACGTCTGCGGCTGCCACGTCACGTAAAACGGAATGTGCTTGTAGAGCGGATCGGTCGTGCGGGCGCTGTAGCCCATGGCATCGACATTGCGCATTTCGTAGCTCTGATTCGCGCGATCGAGCGAGCCCGCGCGCTCGCCGAGTCCGACGTAAATTTCATCCGGCTTGCGCTCGACATAGTGGTACACGCGTTCGTCCCACCAGCCGAAGTTGTACGCTTGCGTTTTGCGATCGTTCATCGCGTCGTGCCAGCGTCCGTCGCGCCGGATTTGCCACGCGCAAAAGCCGCCATCGAACGCGACCGTCACGCGGATTTGCGACGTTTCGATGACGACCTGACCCGCCTCCTCCGACAACGTGAACGGCGTGGTCGTAAAGTCGCTCGTATCGTAGCGATCGCGTCCTTCGAGCGGCGCGTCTTCCTGACCGGGCGCGATCGCCCATGTGCGCGGGCCGCGCAGTTCGCCATGCGGCAGCACCAGTACGCGGATGATGTCGTCGGCGAGGACGAACAGTTCGATGCGCGCCCCTTCAGCGCAACGCAGCGCGACGCGGTTGCCGATTCGTTCGAATAGCGCGAAACGCGGTCGATTCTTCAAGTTGGCCATGATGTGTCTCCGGTTGATTCGATCTCAGGCGGCCCGTTGCGCTGTTTCTAGCGGATTCGCATCGCTTTTCACGCCGCGCATCAGCACGACGAGCAACGCCGCGCCGATCAGGTCGAACGCGCCGAGCGCGGCGAACAGCGGCGTATAGCCGATCGAATCCGCGAGCGCGCCGACCACGAGCGAAAAGCCCAGTCCACCGATCCACGCCGCCATGCCCGCGAAGCCGGCGGCGGTGCCGACTTCGCCGGGCTCGAAGACATCGGCGGCGAGCGTGTTGACGAGCGCGGAGATCATCTGATGCGCGAAGCCGCCGACGCAGAAGAGCGCGATGGCTTCATACGGTGACGCGACGAGCCCGATGCACGCCGGCCCGATCATCATGAACGCGCCGAGCACGACGCCCGCGATGCGCGAAGCAATGAGCGGCAGGCGAAAGCGCTTCATCAGGAACGGCGACAGATAGCCGCCGAACAGCCCGCCCAGATCGGCGGCGAGGAACGGCAGCCACGCGAACATCGCGATCTGCTTGAGGTCCATGTGGCGCTCGGTGGCGAGATAGAGCGGAATCCAGAAGCTGAAGGTCTGCCACGCGGGCTCGGCGAAGAAGCGTGCCTGCGCGATTGCCCAGAAGCGGCGCGTGCCGAGCACTTCGCGGATGCGGCGCTGCCCTTGCGAACGCTGCGCCGCGGGCGTCTGCCCATCGACGATCGCATTGCGCTCATGCTCGCCGATGCGCGGATGTTCGCCCGGCGCGCGGTAGAGCCAGTACCAGAACGCGGCCCAGACAAAGCCCATCGCGCCGGTCACGACGAACGCGCTTTGCCAGCCGTAGCGCAGCGAAAGAAAGACGACGAGCGGCGGCGCGAACAGGGAACCCAACGACGTGCCCGCGTTGAAGTAGCCGACCGCAACCGACTTCTCGCGATTCGGAAACCATTCCGCGACCACCTTCATGCCCGCCGGAATCGCGACGGCCTCCGACAGGCCCATGAGCCCGCGCATCGCGGCGAGCGACATCCAGCCCGTGGCGAACGCATGCGCGATGCCCGTGGCCGACCAGAGGCACGCGAACAGCGCGAAGCCGAGCCGCAGCCCGATGATGTCGATGATGAGCCCGCACACCGGCTGCATGATCGTATAGCCGACCTGGAACGCGGCGACGACATAGGAGTATTGCTGCGTGCTCATGTTCATGAGCGTTTTCAGCTCGGAGGCCATGACGCCGAGCGCGTTGCGCGAAAGATAGTTGACGATCGTGCCCGCGCAGACGAGCGCGATGATCCACCAGCGCAAGCCGATGACTGTTTTCAAGATGGAGTCTCCGTTGTTCTTGGCGGGCGACGAGCGGCGGCGCGCTGTCCCCGTTAGCGGATTTCTCGATGATCGAATTCGAATATTCGATCATCGGAAACCGTCATTTATCGTACTACTCGCGCGCGAATTTATCGCAATTGCGACAAATAATTCCGATTCGGTTTATCAATGTTCGTTTGCGCGCACGGCGAGCAGGGCGCACGCACGCGCCTCGGGGAAATGCCTAGGCCCGATTTAACCGGCCATTACCCTTTGCACGCGCGGCTTCCTACACTTCACTCATAAGGAGGAGGCGCCCATGTCAAAACTCATTCACACGATGATTCGCGTGCAGGATCTGCAGCGCTCGCTCGATTTCTATCAGAAGGCTTTCGATTTGGGCGTCGCGCATCGGCTGGACTTTCCGGACTTCACGCTCGCCTATCTGCGCAACGACGAGACGCATGCCGAACTCGAACTCACCTGGAACAAGGGGCGCACCGAGCCCTATACGCATGGCGACGGCTACGGTCATGTCGCGGTGAGCGTGCCGGATGTGAAAGCCGAGCGCGAGCGCCTGATCGGCCTCGGCCTCACGCCCAATGACGTGCGCGAATTCAAGAACGACGACGGCTCGCTGATCGCGCGGTACTTCTTCATTCAGGACCCGGACGGCTACAAGGTCGAAGTGCTCGAACGTCACGGACATTACGAGTAGTCACAGCGGCACCACGCAGGACCACATAAATAAGCTGTTGCAGTGCCCCACAAGGAGAGAGACATGCGAGACACGATCATCCCGATCGTCGCGCAGCGGCGCGCGCACGACGGTGGACATCATCACGACCACGACGAAATCGCCGCCGCCCCCCCGAAGATCGCACTGACCCGGCGTGAATTCCTGCGCGGCACCGGCGTGCTGGTCGGCACCATCGCGGCGACGTCGATTTTCGCGAGCCTTGCGCCGAGCCGCGTCTGGGCGCTCGAAATGCAGGGCTTGAGCACGCATCAGGGCGAAGTGCTGCTGCAAGTGACGCGGCAGATCTATCCGCACGCGACGCTCGATGACGCCGTCTACGCGCTCGTCGTCAAGGATCTCGACGCCAAGGCGAAAGCCGATCCCGCCGTGCGTCAGCAACTCGCCGACGGCGTCGCCCAGCTCGACGCCAAGGCCGGCTCCGACTGGACCAGGCGCGCCGCGAACGACAAGGCGCAGGACGTCGCGGCGCTCGCGGGCACGCCGTTCTTCAACACGGTCCGCAGCACCGCGGTCGTTTCGCTGTACAGCAATCCGATGGCCTACGAGCACTTCGGCTACGGGGCGTCGAGAGGCGATGGCGGTTATCTGCATCAGGGCTTCAACAGCCTGTCGTGGCTGCCGGATCCGCCCGCGGGTGCGAGCGGTCCCATTCCGACCGACAGTTGAGCAAGCGAGCCCATCAAGCGACAAGCGGAGACCGACATGGATCAGGGTAACAAGGTGCAGTTCAAGCACAGCGACGGCAACGTGGTCGTCGTCATCGGATCGGGTGCGGGCGGCGGCACGCTCGCCAACGAGCTCGCGCAAAAGGGCATCGACGTGGTCGTGCTCGAAGCGGGCAAGCTGCATACGCAAGGGGATTTCTCTACATCGGAGTGGGACGCCTTCAAGATGCTTTCGTGGCTCGACACGCGCACGACCTCGGGTTCGTGGCGCGTCGCGAAGGACTTTCCGAATCTGCCGGCGTGGGTCTGCAAGACGGTCGGCGGCACGACCACGCACTGGGCGGGCGCGAGCCTGCGCATCCAGCCGCACGAATTCAAGGCGAAGACGACCTACGGCGATGTGCAGGGCGCCAATCTGCTCGACTGGCCGATCACGCGCGCGGACCTCGACCCGTACTACGACCGCGCCGAAAAGAAGATGGGCGTGACGCGCACGAACGGGCTGCCGGGCTTGCCGGGCAACAACAACTTCAAGGTGATGTCGGCGGGCGCGGCGAAGGTCGGCTACAAGGATTGCAACACCGGCCACATGGCGATCAACAGCACGGTGCGCGACGATCGCACGCACTGCTTCCAGCGCGGCTTCTGCTTTCAGGGCTGCCGCATGGGCGCGAAGTGGTCGACGCTCTATACCGAGCTGCCGCGCGCGCAGGCGACGGGTCATATGGAATTGCGCACCGAGGCGCACGTCGTGAAGATCGAGCACGATGCGCGCGGCAAGGTGACGGGCGTCGTCTACTACGATGCGAGCGGCAAGCTGCAACGGCAACGCGCGCGCGTCGTCGCGGTCGCGGGCAATGCGATCGAGACGCCGCGGCTCTTGTTCAATTCGCAGTCGAGCAAATTCCCCGATGGACTCGCGAACGGCTCCGGCCAGCTCGGCCGCAACTATATGCGGCACACCACGGGCTCGGTCTACGGCGTGTTCAACGACAAGGTCGAGATGTACAAGGGCACGACGATGGCCGGCATCATTGAGGACGAAGCGGTGTTCGAGCCCAAGCGCGGCTTCGCGGGCGGCTATCACATGGAGACGATCTCGCTCGGACTGCCGTTCTACGCCGCGTTTCTCGATCCGGGCGCGTGGGGCCCGAACTTCACGTCGGCGCTGGATCAGTATCAGTACACGGCGGGCATGTGGATCGTCGGCGAGGACATGCCGCGCGAATCGAACCGCATCACGCTCAATACCAGCGTGAAGGATCAGTACGGCCTGCCGGTGCCGAACGTTCACTTCGACGATCACCCGAACGACGAAGCGATGCGCGAGCACGCGTTCAAGCAGGGCAGCGCGGTGTATGAAGCGGCGGGCGCGAAGACGACGTATATCGTGCCGCCGTATCCGTCGACGCACAATCTGGGCACCGCGCGCATGAGCGCCAAGGCCGGCGATGGCGTGTGTAATCCGCACGGCCAGACGCACGAAGTGGCGAACCTGTTCATCTC
>Ga0160447_100130_pt1 | contig 52322 bp, 40 predicted proteins | sample HID1973K_E1MG_FD_108222 | JGI IMG/M metagenome (GOLD analysis project Ga0160447, IMG submission 108222) | Enriched mosquito-associated microbial communities from UW Madison campus, WI, USA - HID1973K_E1 MG | ecosystem: Host-associated > Arthropoda: Insects > Digestive system > Unclassified ...
CCGCATTCTGCAGCAACCAGCCATGCACCAGCTTATCGATTCAGGGCGCCTCAAGGGTTCGCTGCGCCGGGCTCACGCCCGCCCTCGACCCGCCAAACCGCCCACTCGGATTTCAAAAGAGGCAAAAAGCCGTTGCCTGCGCCACGGCAGTTCATGACGAGTTGGCTTTCCCACACCGCAACAATTTCAGAGAGGGCGACATACACCCAGGTAAAGGCAGCGACGCAGAAGTCGGAGAGACCGGATCAAGCGGCGGACCAAACCGATGTGGTTTGTGCGGATTGGCGGTACCCAAAAATTTCTTGTCGTCGAACGCTCTCACGAATATGCGAGAGCGTTCGTAGGTGTAGCTTTGTGATCCAAGGGCCTTGAGGATCTGTTCAACCGTCGGAACAGACCCCGAAAGGTGTGCCGGCAAATGCAGTCCTGCAATGTCATCTGTCGACATTGTTGTACGCTCTTATTCGCTATCCGCAACCTCTAGTTTCGCAAGCATCATCACTTTGTTGATCCGTGCCTCTTGCGACAGAGATAGCATCCGTGCCTGGGCAGCCGAAAGCTCGCCACGGTCTTCGAATGCCATTCCTGACAGCACTTCCGCCGGAGACAACTCGTTTAGTGAGTCCTGCTCAGATAACATGAAGCTGTTGACTTGTATCCTTGTTTTTCTAGTGAGAATCGATAGCACAGGAGGCATCAGCGACGGGACTTCTCCAACGAACTGCCATGCTGGATATGCCCGGCCATTTTGCATGCCTGTCGGGACGACGCTATAAAACCTAGAACCGTCGCCGCGATAAAGCGTGCTTTTAGAAATGCCAGTTTGTGCCACAACCTCCTCAGGACTTAGCTTGGTCACTGGCAAAAAAATCGTCGACGCAGGTGGTGTTTGCTGACGTTCATGAAGGAGGATTTCCCGCAGCGACGCCGCGACTGCTCCGCGCATTCGCTTCTGCGAAAGCAAACTGTCCTCACTCGAAGAATGAGTCCGCTGCAATTCTGCGGAAGCACCTTGAAGCAAACTCCGCGCTACCCGATCCAGCAAAGCGCCTGGATCCCCCGAAAAGTGTCCGGTCGCCAGCGCAATGAGGTCACCGCGCACAGTTTCCCGACTACGTTTAGTTGCCCGTGCCATAGTCATTCCTTCAGGCGAATATCGGTGGGGCTGCGGTGGGTGCAGTCATCTGAGTTTTTGAGGCCGCGCTGCGCGTCTGCATCCCAGTAGTGAGCAAAGCTAACGTCGAGACACGGAGGCCTTTCCTCATCAGCGTGCTGGATTTGCTGCGAATCAACTGATAGAGGAAAGTGCGAAGCAGGCTTGTTTGGTAGAGACGCTTCGCTTCATTTTCCGCACACAGGTCTTTGTCGAAACTGATGCCGAATTCGTTTATCGGCGATCGGACCTCGAAGACACGAAGGCAATATGAGATATACGAACAGAACTCCGCAGCCTTGCCCAGATCATCGACCGGATTTCCCTGCTGATCGTCGTCAGAAAACAGCTCGGCATATCGCAGCCGGATCCGCAGCTGTCAATACGGATCAGCGCATTCTGGCGTTCCGCAAAACGGCGCTCGCTCTCCGATTCGCCAGCAATGGACTCAAGCGCTCTACGCGCCTTCGCAAGGCGAGCCTGAATTCTTTCGATGTCATCGGCCGCGCGCTTCCGTGCTTCTTGCCGTTCGGCTGCAGTTAATTCCAACGGCTCGGTCCAGTTCAACATGGGAATTCCAGTTCGCGATCATGCAAGTAGCTACAGTCTAGCACAATTTCCCATTTTTCCCAGATGTCGCATTTTTCCCGAAGTGCCCGTAATAATGTTAGTAATGTCTCCCGCGAGGCGGGGTTGCCTCGATCGTTGCAAGGTCCGATCGAACGCCTGTGGCGGAAGCCGCGCGCGCTCTTTGTAAGCGACCGATGCGACGCCCAATAATTAGGGCCGCGTCACGGGGACCGATGGCTTTGGTCGACGGCTTGTTTCGGCGACCGCGGTAGGTCCGGCAATTTGCAACAGGTTATTCGACTCAAGACATCCTTGAGACTCGGTCTGCGGGTCATGTACAGATCTCGCGCCGATGACCCAATGCGCGTTGAGGCGTCGCAGAAGCGGTCGCTCAACGGTCGCTTTTATCGCGCATTCAATGGTTGAGGCGACCGCATTTATCGATCGGTCGTGCCTCGGGCGACCGTTCTCGGTGCATCGAATTGGTCATAACGCCGCCGTGGCGCAGCTCGCATCACTTTGGTGTTTGTCTGCAACATCAAGAACATAGCGCGCGGCTCGGCGCGTTATCTACACGGTTATCCACGGAAGCTGTGGATAAGTGGATATTCTCGAGACGACTCTGACGCGTAGTCCCTTGAGAGTTCGCGAACTTCCGAGCTCGGCCAGGAGCCGCCGGTCGAGTTCGACATCCAGCTTGCTCAGCAAAGCTCTCGTTTCCTCTCGCTCAATGGCCGCTTTGCGGCGAGCAAATTGCCGAGGGCACAGCCTCAATCCGGCCAATTGCGGACTTCCTTAGGTACCGTCAGCCTGCCCCTCGAATGACCGCTCCTCGTTGCTCAGCGGCCCGTCCTAGCTGCGGTCTAGCTGCGCACAGCAAGTGCGATGAAGCGTCGACATGGTCGGCAGAGCGCAGCGCGCGACTCAGTCGTGCCGTACTGCGGTCGTCCGTCCTCGTGCCAGCATTCCCCGTCAAGCGTTATCCCTCCGCGCTTTACGAAGCGCTGCCTCCAACTGGTCAACTGCGTAGGGCTTGCGAAGGCTTTGCCAATGGAAGTTGCCTGGGTTGATGTCTTGAACCGTATCACCGGATGCGAAAATGACCGAGATGCCCCGGTGCACCGTCGCGATGCGATGAGCGAGCTCGATACCGGAAAGGTCGGGCAGGTGCACATCGGTGAGAAGCACGTCGAACGGGGCCTTATCGAATGCGTCGAGTGCGGACTGCGCGCTGGACGCGGTTGTCGGGCAATGCCCTAACAGTCGCAGCAGTTCGCTTATCGCATCGCGCGTCGGCTCGTCATCTTCTACGACTAGCACGCGAAGAGCCATGCGCTCCGCGACCTCGGGCGGCCTTGAAGAAACAGAGTCTGCGCCGTCTTTGAGAGGCAGTCCCTCGGAGCCCAAGACCTGTCGGACTTTGGCCGCGAGCTCCTTGCGGCTGTACGGCTTGCTGATGAGCTCAACGTTGGGGTCTAGCCGGCCGCCGTGAACGATCGCGTTTTGCGTATAGCCCGAGGTGAAAAGAACGCGCAAATGTGGCTGCAGCTGTACAGCACGTCGTGCCATTTCAGGACTCTTCAACGTTCCCGGCATCACGACGTCTGTGAAGAGAAGGTCGATGTGAACGCCGCTGCTGAGCACTGCAATGGCTTGGTCGGCGTTGTCTGCCTTCAACACGGTGTAGCCAAGGTCGGTAAACATCGCGATTACCGTCGCTTGCACCTTGGTGTCGTCCTCGACTACGAGCACCGTCTCACTGCCTCCCATGGCGGGAGCATTAAGTCTAGTTGTCGTTTCGCGCGCCTCGGCAGACGTTCGCGGCAGGTAGATGCGTACTGTAGTGCCATGCTCAGGCTCACTGTAGATGCGGATGTGTCCGCCGCTCTGCTTCACAAAGCCGTAAGCCATGCTGAGACCCAGCCCGGTTCCTTGACCTTCAGGTTTCGTAGTGAAGAACGGGTCAAATGCTCTCTCGAGCACATCGGCCGACATGCCGCATCCGGTGTCGGTCACGCCAAGCATGACATATTGACCAGCCGGCACGTCCGAAAGCGAGCGCACGTAGTCGTCGTCAAGCATCGCGTTCGACAGTTCGAGCGTGAGCTTGCCGCCATCGGGCATTGCGTCACGCGCGTTGATTGCCAGATTTAATAGAACGTTCTCGAGCTGATGAACGTCGACGAACGCATTCCAAAGGCCGCCGGACACCACTGTTTCCACTTCGATGGTCTCTCCAAGTGCCCGGCGCAGCAGATCATCCGTGCCGCGGACCATAGCTGCGAGGTTCACGGGCTCCGGCCGAAGCGCCTGGCGCCGACCAAACGCCAGTAATTGCGAGGCGAGCGTTGCGCCGCGCTCGACCGCCTGAATCGCGTTTCCGAAACGCTCCATTGACCACTGATCCCGGGCGCAACGGGTTTGGAGCAGTTCGAGATTGCCACGCAAAACCTGCAGCACGTTGTTGAAATCGTGGGCCACGCCTCCTGTCAGCCTGCCGATCGCCTCCATCTTTTGCGCCCGAAAAAGCGCCGCTTTTGTCTCCTCAAGGAGCTTGTCGGCTTCTCGCTTCTCTGTGACGTCTCGAGTAATTTTCGCAAATCCAAGCAGGGCGCCGGAGTCGTCGCGAATCGCATCGACGATTACATGGGCGACGAATCGAGTCCCGTCGCGGCGCACACGCCATCCTTCTGATTCGAAACGCCCCTCACGGGCTGCAATCTCGAGTGCACGCTGCGGCAGGCCGGCGGCTGCGTCTTCCGGCGTGTAGAACCGGGAAAAGTGCGAGCCCAATATTTCCTGCGCGCTGTAGCCCTTGATGCGCCGTGCGCCGTTGTTCCAGTTGGTGACAAAACCGTCTGGCGACAGCATGTAGATCGCGTAGTCGGAAACGCCGTCGACGAGTAATCGGAATCGTTGCTCGCTTTCGATTACCGCCTCGTGAGCCTTCCGCTTCTCGCTTTCGTCGCGTACAAGCTTTGCGAAGCCAACTGGGGTGCCGTTTGGATCTACGAGCGCAGTTGTCACGACGCTCGCCCACAACACCGATCCGTCCTTTCGCTTACGCCAGCCCTCGATGGCGGAGCTACCTTTTTCTCTTGCCTGGCGAAGTTCGGCTTCAAATGCCTCTCGATCCTTTGGATAATCGGGAAGCAAGACGGTCGAATGCGCTCCAATGATTTCGTCGGGGCGGTAGCCATAGATGACCTCTGCTCCGGCGTTCCAGGTCGAGATGAAGCCATCGGGCGTTATGGCGAATACTGCGAGTTCGGTGACGGACCTGGCCCACTCCGTTGCCCAGTACTCAGCGGCGGGACCATCCGGGTTCTCGGTGCGAGACATGTTGTTCGAGTTTTGTACATGACGCCGTCCATTCTACAAGCGCCAGCGACGAGTCAATCGCGCTGCCCGGAAAATGCGCTGCTCGCCGCGAATTAAGTGCGTTCTGTTCCTTCCGCGAATTGCCAGATCGAAGAGCATCGATCGGTAACGCCGTCATATGCCGGTGCAACGTAACGCGCATTATGACCACACCCGAATGCATTAGCGAGGCCCGTCCTAGCGCCCCCATTACCCGACCCGGTGGATGTTTTTGCAACTAGCTACCGTCGCGGCATCTTTCCGTAAAAATTACTTCGTACAATACGTCAGGCAGTAAGCTCGACATGCCGATCCAGTGGGTAAGCTCGTTTAGATGCCAAAGCGAGCGTGGGCAGTCGGATCAGGATTGACACGGTGCTTGGCGCTGGAGGAAGTCCCGAACTAGACCAGCGACTCTGTCTGTTTGCGTGACAAGAAACAAATGGCCATCATCAATGACATAAAGGGCAGAGCACCGAACGCACGCTGCGATTATTTTCGCATTGATCAGGGGGACGATTGGATCGTCGTCCCCATGTATGACGAGGGTGGGCTGTGGCAGGCGTCGTAGCCACAGCAAGCTGCTCCATCCCCACAGTGCAAGAAGCTGATAGATGTAGCCACGCCGATTGGGCGTTCGTATGTGGTGGCCATGCTCCTTGAGCAACTGGGGGTCGCGTCTGTACGCGCCACCATATATCTCAGCGCCAACCTTTTCTAGGAAGACGGGGTCCCGGTACCGACGGGGACCTAGCATCTTCAAAAGAACTGATAGGCGAGCGGGAAACATGATTACGCCGGGAGTTGTGGCCGCTAGCACGAGTCGTCGACATCGCTTCGGATACCGACGTGCGAACTGTTGCGCGAGTGCGCCTCCCCACGACACGCCCAGCACATCAACCGGCCCGTCGTAGCCGATTTCCGTTAGCAGCCTATCCGTCGGAACGCACAACGTCGAGAAGCGGTATGGTTTGCGCGGAGTTGGCGAACCGCCCACCCCTGGGACATCGAAAATAATGACTTCAACATCGCCCAGCGCCTCGACAAAAGGTTCGAGCAGTTCCAGATTGGCGCCGATTCCGTTGAAGATAAGAAGGGGCGGCAAAGCAGAGTTGGCGCGGCGAATGCCGACGCGAATAAGTTGACCGTCGAGATCGACCGACTGAATTTTCATGACGACCAAGATGAGAAGTGGTAGTGGCGACCCGCAAGGCGGAGTTGATCGTTGCGCAGGCGAAGAGTCCGAAACAACGATTTCGCGATTTCCACGCAGCGCGGGTATCAGAACGAAATCAGGCCCCGACGCATAGCAGCCAACGGCGACAATTGATCGCGGCTGCCCGAAGCAGTCGTTGCTTTGGTTACCTGTCCATTCTAGAGACGAGCGGTCAGCTGCTCCCCTCTCACGAAGGGAGGGGTTGATGAAGTGGCTCGTTCCTCCTTCTCCTGCCGTTCGGCGACCGCAACGCATCTACTCGCCCGCCGGTGGCCCGTCGGTCGCCTCGGTATATTGGTAAACAAAATTCCACATTCGCCGCTTGTTCGCCTTCGCAAGAAGGGTCGGAGTGACGGACTTGACTGCGGATGGTTGAAGGCACGTGTCGCGATCTCTCTACGGTGTCTCATGCACGACAGGGAATCGTATGTCGCTTCGACGACTGTAAAGGCCAACGTTGCGCCGGCGACAATGGCGAGCGAGTGGCCGTCCGACTCAGTCAAGAGACGCTCGGCTTAGCGAAAGCCGACCGGCGGAAGCGGGTCGCGTGCCGAAGTTCGCGGTGCCCACGGCGCGATCCACGGCGCTCGAACTGCGATATCAGGAAGCGGCCAGCAAGGGTCATTCGCCAGAGCCGAGAGAGGACATTGGAAGGTCGGTTTGACTCAGATACCGGCCAATGCGTGCGTTCGAACATGGCTTCATGCCCTGCCGAGCTGCTGAGATCTGGTGGTCCCCACGAACCCCTCGGTCCTTGACGTTAATGCAACCGAGGGCCGGCTTTTGCGGGAAAGAAAGTGGCTAAAGCGCTCGTGACGGAAGCGCTGTCGCATCCATTGCGGCCGCCGACATGCTGCATTGCTGTTGGGTTGCTGTTGCGGGCCGATATATCAGCCGCAACCTGCATCAAGTCCAAGTTATCCCCGAGGGTCCGGCGTGATCGCGAAAACATGCGGGAGATCGCGGTGCAACTTGCCCTGAGAAACCCGGCCTACGTGGACATGTGCGTGAAGTTTGTGTCGCATTTCCTCTGGATTGCGTCATCGATGCTGCGTACCGGAGATGGTAGCGGCATGTGGGACGAAGGACGGGTTTTTCTACGACGTACTGCGGTTGCCGGATGGGCACTCCGAGCGGCTAAAGGTACGCCGATTGTGGGACAACGTGAAACGCGCGGCGGCGCATTGACCAGCCGTGGCAGGACGACTGGCAGTTCTCGGTTAACACCTTACTTTAGATGGCGGGACAAAGCGGCAGTGTTCGTGTGGGGCAGATCATCCAGGCGCACAACGTAAATGTGCAGTTGTCACCTTGCGTGTAAACTGATTTCGGCTGAAGGGGACTAGCGTCGTCGACACATCAGGTAAATGCTCGACACGACGAAGGCGGTAACGAAGTACGCCACGACAATTACCAATGTTCCCGCCCCGACGAACTCCGCTGCGACCACCAACGCAATGCCGACGTGCCGGGTTGCGCTCGCGATGGCCAGCGCGGTTCGGTCATCCGCGTCAGGACCGCCAAGACACTGACCGATGAACAATGCGACAACGATCAGCGTCGAGAGGGCGAGCACGTCTTGCCAACTAAGTCCCAGCAGATGTTCTCGGTGGTGGAGCAACAAGACAATCCCCGAGGCCGCCAGCACAAGCCAGGCGATCGGCATCACACGATTCGACACGCGTTCCGACACGATTGGGGATACGAAGCGAAATCCCATGCCGGCAAGGACCGGCAAAAGAATCGTCGCGGCGATGTCGGTCACGATAGTGCGCAGCGACAGATTCACTTCAACGTGGAAGTAGGAACTCAACACCGCCGTCCATACAGGGACGGCAATGATCGCAACGACTGAGGACGTGATCAGCAGGCTATAAAGGTATGCTTCCGTCTGAAGTTTCTTCAACCTCTTTGGAAGAAGCGGCGCTCCCGCGGACACGGCGAGCGCCAGCATCGCCGCCTTGACGCCTCGCTCAATGGGCAGCATCAGCACGACGCCGAATGCGGCCAACGGCACGAGAAGGTACATCGCCGTGAGGGAGCGCACAAGCAGCGACGGGCGTTGCCAGATATATTTTATCTCCGAAAACGAAGCCCCCGCGCCGACGCAGGCGATCAGCACGCCGACCGAGAGCTGGAGAAGGATCACTAAGGTTTCAGTCACGACGCCCGCACCTTCGGATCGACACAGCGATCCTGTGATCCAGAAGAGTTATCGGGAAGTGGCGAGCGTTGCGTCTCACGCACCTAGAACAGCCTTCCGATGATGCTCATGAAGAGGAAACTGCCCGAAAGAGCCATGACCAAAGCAATCAGGAATGTCGGCCGGAAAACGCTGACCGTGTCATAGAGCGCGCGACGGAACAGACGATTCAACTCGCGAATCGCGGCTGGAGCGAACAGGCGGACCACAAGCGCGTACTTTATACGCAGACGGGTAATGTCGTCACCGATCGTTCGGTCGGCGCGAAACAGTATGGTCTTTTTCTCGCGGATGTCTTCGAGGAATGGCTGCGCCACGACGTCGGCCGGGTCTTCGTGCAATTGTTCGATGTGACGCTGGAAGCGATGTTCGGCCGCCATCTGTTGTGCATCCACGCGCCGACGTGCGGACTCGGTCCCGCGCTGGAATATAACGGCGATCTCTATTCGTGCGATCACTTCGTCGAACCGGGCTATCTCCTCGGCAATATTCACGACACGCACATGCTCGAACTCATGGCGTCGCCGGAACAGCGCAGATTCGGCAGCGATAAGCGCGATACGCTGACGGCCCAATGCAGGCAGTGCGAAGTGAGGGCGCTGTGTAATGGCGGATGCCCGAAAGACCGTTTCGCGCTTTCGGAGGACGGCGAGGCCGGGCATAACTATCTCTGCGCGGGGCTCGAATTCTTCTTCAGGCAATCGCGCCCCGCGATGGAGAAGATGGCACAACTCTATCGCGATGGCCGTCCGCCTTCCGACGTCATGGCAATGACCGCCATCGAAGACAAACGGCGCGGCCCTTATGCGCCTTGTCCATGCGGCAGCGGCAGGAAATTCAGGTTTTGCCACGGCGACCACGCGCCGCGTCGTTCGTTCAGTCGGGGGAGCAGTGAGGCGCGGCGCATCCCATGACCGGACGGTGATGCCAAAGACGTCGATGGCCGTTAGCACCTCACGGAGCAGGGACCGGCGAACGACATGCGGTCCGGTTCGGTGATTGATGAAACCTCTTTGCCCGGTTTCGCGCCCAGCAGCCGAGCACTTTCTGAGAGGAGTGGAAGCAATCATGGCGACAAAGCAACCGAATATCCTGATCCTTTGGGGCGATGATATCGGATGGTGGAACATCAGCTTCAATAGCCGTGGTCAGATGGGTTATCGCACCCCCAATATCGATCGCATTGCTAATGAGGGCGTGGCATTCACGGATTATTACGCGCAGCAGAGCTGCACGGCGGGCCGCGCCGCTTTCATCACCGGACAGAATCCGATTCGCACGGGACTGACGAAGGTCGGCATGCCGGGCGCGGATGTCGGTTTGTCGGCGGACGATCCCACCATCGCGGAGATGCTCAAGCCGCTCGGTTATGTCACCGGGCAGTTCGGTAAAAATCATCTCGGCGACAAAGACGAATTTCTGCCCACCATGCATGGATTCGATGAATTTTTCGGCAATCTCTATCACCTGAATGCGGAAGAGGAGCCTGAAGATCCTGATTATCCGAAGGACCCGGCATTCAAGAAGCGTTTCGGGCCGAGAGGCGTGCTCCATTGCCGCTCCGACGGCAATGGCGGTCAGAGAATCGAGGATACCGGCGCGCTCACCAGAAAACGCATGGAAACGATCGACGAAGAAACGACCACGCTCGCATGCGCATTCATCGACAAGGCGCATAGCGAGGACAAGCCTTTCTTCGTCTGGTACAACACGACCGCCATGCATTTCCGCACGCATTGCGCGGAGAAGCACAAGGGCAAGAGCGGACAGGGCGACTATAACGATGTCATGGTGGCGCACGACGAGAACATCGGCACGATGCTGGCGAAGCTCGACGAATTGGGCATTGCCGACGACACCATCGTGATGTATTCGACGGATAACGGCCCGCACTTCAATAGCTGGCCCGATGCGGGCATCACGCCATTCAGGTCCGAAAAGAATACGAACTGGGAAGGCGGCTGGCGCGTGCCCGCGTTCGTTCGATGGCCGGGGAAATTTCCCGCCGGCACGGTGCTCAATGGCATCGTCACGCATCAGGACTGGATGACGACCTTGCTCGCGGCTGCGGGCGAGCCCGACGTTAAAGAGAAGCTGCTTCAGGGACATAAAGCCGGCGAGAAAACCTTCAAGGTTCATCTCGACGGATTCAACATGCTTCCGTATCTGATGGGCGAAGTGAAGGATAGCCCGCGCGATTCGTTTTTCTATATCAGCGACGACGGCGACGTCATGGCGATTCGCGTGCGCGACTGGAAACTGGTATTGCTGGAACAGCGCGCGAAGCAGTTGGCGTGCTGGGCCGAACCGTTTGTCCGGCTGCGCATTCCCAAGATGTTCAATCTGCGGCGTGATCCGTTCGAGCGTGCGGATGAGAGTTCCAATACCTACTACGACTGGATGATCTCCCACGCTTATCTGGTCTATGCGATGCAGGCGGTCGTCGCGGCGCAGATCGAAAACTTCAAGGCTTATCCGCCGCGTCAGAAACCGGCATCGTTCAATCTCGACGCTGTAATGCGGCAACTCGACGATGCCGGCGGCGGTGCTCATCACTGAGCGGGCACGAGCGTCGTTCGAACGCATTCGTTCCGGGCCCGGCTGAAACAGCCGGGTTTTCCGGCTTGAAAACATGCGAGAGGCGGCAATCACATCCTGGTTTGCACGGTAAAAACCGGTCTCGCGACAATGTGTTCGAAGGCGGCTTCTCGACGAACGGCGATTCGATTTTCAGCGAACACTTGCCGACATACGATGAGGGGATCACATGCTGCCGGAACCGTCCAAGATGAATGCCATGTGGATCACCGGCGCGACGATGCTCGCCTTCGCGACAACGTGTGGCGCACAGGAGCAAGCGGCAGTGCAGGACAAGAACGGGTGGCAGTTTTCGATCACGCCATATCTCTGGTTGGCCGGACAAAGCGGGACCGTTCGTGTGGGACAGACCATTCCGGCGCAGAACGTCAACGTCCATTTCTCGAACGTCCTGAGCAATCTCGATTTCGGCGTAATGGCCACGCTCGAAGCACGCAAGGACCGCTTGCTGATTCTTTTCGACGGGTTTTACATCAGCATGGGCAGGAGTTCGGATCCCATCCTCGGCGGCGCCCTCGGCACGGCGAGACTCAAGCTCGATAACGGTATCGTGCAGCTGGCCGGCGGCTATCGCGTCCTGCAAAGCGAGACGGCGCCCGTCGACCTGTATGGCGGCCTTCGCTACACAAATCTGAACGCGGACCTTACTTTCTCGACGAGTCGACTGTTGCCGGCAGGGGCCTCGCGAGGCACGAGCGTCGATTGGGTCGACGCAATCGTGGGCGTGCGGGCCACTTACATGTTCGCGGACAAGTGGTCTGTCTGGGGCTCCGCCGACGCCGGCGCGGGCGGCAGCAATTACTCCTGGCAACTCATTGCGACCCTGCTCTGGGATGCATCCAAAACGATCAGCGTGAGTGGCGGATTCCGGATACTGGCACAGGACTACAACACGTCTTCTTTCTATTACAACGTCAGGACTGCCGGTCCGTTCATCGGTGCGCGCATCCGGTTTTGAAGGTGCCGCGACTCGCGACCATAGGAGGATTCGATGATGAGACCGTCCGGCGTCGATGCGCGTTGTGTCTCGATTCTTTGTTGCGCGCTTGCCGCGATGCTCCTGCTTATCGGCTTTGGAGTATCGACCGAAGCCCGCGCGCAAAGCGGTAGCAAGCTCACGGCGCAACAACTCGATTCCCTGACCGCGCCCATCGCTCTTTATCCCGATGCGCTGCTGGCGCAGGTTCTGATGGCCGCTACGTTTCCGAAAGAGGTGCAGGCGGCGGCGCAGTGGTCCAAAGCCCATCCCCAGGAAGACGGCGACGAGGCCGTGAAATCCGTTTCGTCGCAACCGTGGGATGCGAGCGTGCAGTCGCTGGTTGCGTTTCCGCAGGTGCTCGCAACCATGAACTCCAGGCCGGAATGGGTGACGAAGATCGGCGATGCTTTCCTCGCCCAGCCGAGCGACGTGATGAACTCGGTGCAGCGATTGCGCAAGCAGGCGCACGATGCCGGCAATCTGAAGTCGACCGAGCAACAGAAGGTGGTCGTCGAGCAGGACAAGATTCAGATTCAGCCCTTGAACCCCCAGGTCGTTTATGTGCCGACCTATAACCCAACCCTCGTCTATGGTTCCTGGCTATATCCCGCCTATCCGCCGGTCTACATCCCGCCGCCGCCCGGATATGCGATTGCAACCGGATTCGCCACGGGACTCGCGTTCGGCGCCGGGATCGCGGTCACGAATTCGCTTTGGGGCGGCGTCAACTGGAACACCGGTAATGTCAACGTGAACGTCAACCGGTTCAACAACATCAACGTCAATAACCGGCTCGATGCGAATAGCGTCACGACGAACTGGAATCGCAACGCCTCGATGGTCAACAACGCGAAGCTCGATTCATATCGCGGGTACGACCAGTCGCGCGAGCAGGCAATGCAAACCTTTGCTAACCGCACGGGCCAAAGCTTTGGCGGATCGGCCACCCAACGCCTGCAGGATATTCACCAGGGCGGATTCAATGCCAATGATCTGAGCAGCCGCGCGGACTTTGCCAATCGCGACAACGCGCTGCGCGGCGCCGACGACGGAGACTCGGCGCGGCAGGACATGCAGCGCGGCGAGGCGAGCCGCAGTGCGTTTGCAAGCAACTCCGGCGGAAATCGTTTCGGCGGCGGTAACTTTGGCAGCGACCACAGATTCGATGGCGGCGGTTTTGGCGGCGGTGGCGGATTCGGTGGCGGTGGCTTTGGCCGAGGCTTCGGTGGCGGGCGCAGGTTTCGGCGGCGCACAGGTCCATGCGGCGCATCGGGACCGGACGGGCAGACGGATCGAACGATGACCCGTCATTTTCTATCCGCTGCGCTGCTTTGTCCTGGAACCAGATTCGCATTAAAAATCAGCGTGTTCGTATCGTTCCTTGTCTGCGGCCTCCTGTCGTTCGGGATTCAGGATGCACGCGCGCAGGCTGTCTACCCGAGCCCGGATGCAGCTGCCAACGCGTTGGCCGATGCGTTGGCGCTCAACGATCCGGCCTTGTCGAAGCATGTTCTCGGTCGGGACCTTCAGCGCTACATTCCAACCCAATACGCTGGCGCGGATGACATCTACGATTTTCTGAGCGCGTGGGCCCAGCACCACGAGATCTCGTACGATGCGCCGTCGAAGGACGGAGGTCACTATGCGCATCTTCTGGTCGGTCCAAGCAACTGGATTTTGCCGATTCCGTTGGTGCAGACGTCTGCCGGCTGGCGCTTCGATTCAGGCACGGCAAGGCAGGAGGTCCGGTTGCGGCGCGTCGGCCGCAACGAGCGCGCGGCGATGCTGACTTCGCTCGCCTATGTCGAGGCTCAGAAGGACTACCGCAATTTGACCGGCCGCTATGCGCTGCGCCTGGTCAGCACACCAGGCAACCGCGATGGCCTGTACTGGCCTCCGGTGCCTGGTGAGCCGAAGAGCCCGCTCGGCCCGCTTGCCGCGGCGATGCCAGCCGGCAATGTCGTCTCGAGGGAGGGTTATCACGGTTACTACTACCGCGTACTGACGTCGCAGGGACCGAATGCAAGAGGCGGCGCCTTGAACTACGTCCGTGGCGATGCAATGTCGGCTGGCTTCGGGCTGGTTGCCTGGCCCGTCGCATACGGCGCTACGGGCGTGATGACCTTCGTCGTGAATCAGGACGGCCGTCTCTTCGAGAAGAATCTGGGGCCGGCGACCGCGCGCGTCGCGGCCGGGTTCAAGTCGTTCGATCCCGATAAGACATGGGCGGAGGTTCAGCCGTAGTCAGCTGTGTCACGAGCGATGTGATGTTATGGTGCTGCATGTCAAATGCATTGCAGCCGAAGGCGATGCGTGAACGCCTTTCGAGCGATAATGGTCGGGCAGACCGGTGGTCTTCATCGACGATCCGGAAATGTGGTTCTCTTTAAAACGGCTGACATAGAACGCACAGCCAAGGTCGATATCCGCGAAAGACGAGTCCATTCAACACAGGCTCCTTATGGCCGCTTTACTTCGATACCTGCCGGTGAAATTGAGGCGATCCCATCGCCGGCAATGGGTCGGCAAGGGAAGCTCGCCTGTCGGCGCGTTCAGCGGCGAGCCGCGCGTCCAACGAAATTCGGGAATCGGCCAGTTTCGGTCCTTCGTCCGTTAGATGGAGCGGTCATCGGAACGACCGGTCGCCTACGAAACCGGCCAGATGTTGAACGAAAGTCTCGGCCGATGCCGGACGTTCGGGCCGGACCGGCATTAACTTCGGCAATGCGACGGGAATCGTCCACACGACGATGCAGGATGCGATTCGAGGCAAATTTCCGGCTGCCAGCACCGGCTCGCGGTTTAAGGCTTCGTCGCGACAGTTCCCTATAGGTGCTCTGGCGCAGGAAAGTCCCTACAGTCGGGACGCATGAGTCGAGCCGCCTGGGCCATGCGTCGCATCCGTTCCATCCGTGGCCTGAACGGCAATCTGAAGCGCCCCAGTTTCCGCAGTCGGGTAATCAAACGGTCTGCGGACGCCAACTCGCCCAAGTACAGACCATCGGCCCCATAAATCTATTCGCCGATGAAGTTTCCCACATGTCGTCCATCGTGCGTGCGAAGTTGATCGTCGACGCGATAGCCAAACGAGATGCCGCTCCAGGTCCACAGCCAGCCCATCTTCGTCCTAAAGATTAATTTAACCAGCCTCGCGCCCCCGAGCGTCGACTAATACAGGCAGGACAGTGTTTAGGCATTTTAAATACTGACCGCAAAGGCGATCTTCCTTCACTTTCTCCTTCGAGAGAGACGCTCGGCAACACCTTCTGTGGAGCGTGGTATCGTGATGAAGATCCTCCGCGCTTTTGCGGGCGCGCTCTGACCGCGTCCGTGTCCAGTTGCATGCTCATGCCCTTCCGCGCCGGATGATCTCGTCGCGATACCGCTTCTTGAGCTGCTGGACCATCGAATCGACGAGCTCATTCCCGCGATAGGGCGCTGCCTTCTGGTCGATGATCTTTTCCACCTGCTCGATCGCCGTCGTCACGGTCGCCTGATTGCCCGGCTCGACGGTGACGTGCTCGAGCTCGCCGCCCAGCGACTTAAAGACGCGCGACGCTTCCTCAAGTTGACGCGTCAGCTGGCTAAGCCCCTCGATCTTGTTCTCCATTGCCGTCTCCCATCTAGGATGAAGGATTCAGTATTAACATCGCACGTCGGCCTCTGGAAGAGCGTTCCCAAATTGATCGGTGAGCACCGCTCGTTAGGCGCAGCCGGATCCTCAGACGGCGTAACGTTTGTCATTATTGGTTGCCGAGCCAACCATTCCAGCGTCACGGAGTACTTGGAGGGTCGGGCTCATCGCAAATTCAGATAGCATTCGCCGCGCCTCCCTTCAGGCAAAAAAGCCTTTTGCAGTCGATACGTTGAATTACCGCGACAAGTGGGCTTGCTCAGTCGAGAATCACTGAAGCTTCTGCCGGTACCATTGGCGCCCGACACCCCAATTCAAACACGGGTGTTCAAGGTAAGCATCATCGCGAATGTCCGCCAGCATAGCCACGCGCTTGTGCCAAATTGTCGGCGTCAACGTATCCCGGACTCGGCTTCTCCGACACAAGCTGGAAAAAAGCGGCCGGCGCATGGCGCCTGCTGCAATGATTCCTCGCATTCCGAGGTTCTGATGCGAGCAGGACACTGAAGCCGTGTAATTTGCCCAACATAAGCTTAAGGAACGCTTAAAAGGTCCCGTCGTAGATGCGGCCGACGGGCATCGCCACTTCTTCCCGATGGACGGTCGGGTCAGCTTGCCATCGCTGCCGACGCCTGCAATGCCGCCGCAAGCAATTGCGCCACTACTGGCCGTTGATACAAATATCCCTGTGCGCACGGCACCCCGACCGACTCTAAGCCATCATGCTGTGTTTCCGTCTCGACACCCTCCGCAATGACCTGCAGTCCGAAGTGCCGTGCGAGTGCGACAATCCCTGTTATCAATCGGCTCCTTCCAGATCAATCTGCGCGATGAACTCTCGGTCAATCTTCACGTCATCGAAGGGAAAGCGCCTGAGCAGATCAAGATTGCTGTGGTCGGTGCCGAGTCGTCAATCGCAACTTCACGCCTTCGGCTTTCAGTGCGGCGAACGCGGACGAGGTCCGCACGCTGTCCGAGAGTAGAAACCGCTCGGTTAGTTCCAGCACGAGATCCACATTAGCCGGCAGGTTTCTGACCGCCGCTGCGACCTCCTCAACGAAGCCCTTGCGTTCGAGATCACGCGGGGCGATATTGACCGCGATCCTCAATGGCGAAGCTGGAGGATATCCTTTCATTTCGGCAAGTGCTGTTTGAAGAACGAAACGGGTCACCTCGGGTAGGATGTTGCTCGACTCGACTTCATCCATGAACACAGCGGGACTGATTGGCCCCCACTTCGCGTGATGCCAGCGAAGCAATGCCTCCACGCCAACTATTCTGCGGTCGGCCAATGCGACAATCGGTTGATAAACAACGTGAAACTCACCGCGTTGCAGTCCCTGCCGCACGGCGCTCAGCAGTAGTCGACGTGGAGCAAACGCGAGCAGATATCGCCGAGAACGGCGTCGTGTATTGCTCCTCCGCACTGGGCCAATTGATGTGCCGCTGTCCGCGTATCTAAATCCTAAGCCTGGCGCTCGAACTATCGCGCTTCTTGGACAAACGCCCTTTCAGCCGGAGGGCACGGCAGACCGGCGAGCGCTTCCACGTTTGCTCGGCGTCGAGCAGTGGCGCTGTCGAGCACGCGGTCGACCGACGCGACGAGATCATGACCGATCAAGCGTTCGTTCTTTCGTATTGCATCTCGCGAGGTGCTCGCCAATGCTAACGGCCGCGTTCATGACCAAAGTACCGCCGAAAACGGCAACGCTGAGCGTTGCTTTCGACACAAACTGCCAAAAAGAATCTGAAGCTTTTGCTGATCTCGATTCTTCTATCGTCTTTCTGAAATTGGCCATCTTGTCGGGGAAGGCTGCCTCTGCACCAAGCGACAGGCGCTGGAAACGCTGAGCGCCAAATTGTTCGTCCCGGAAGTGTTTTCAACGATTTGGCGGAACGCCCTCTTGGTTGGGGAGGGAGCGAGCAAAAAGAGATGCCAGGGTCGTTACTATTGACCGCGCCGGTACGCATGACCGCTGAGTGGTGCGGACGGGGTCACCTCAAATTCGATGCGATCGGGGTAAAACCCGGTATCCCGGACGGCTTGTTCGACGGACCGCGGGTTGTCATATCCAGTGACGCGACCGACTTCCTCCGCGCCGACAGACAAGCAACCTTCCCATAGACCTGAGGGCAGGTGGTAAATGCGAAGCAAGATGATGTCCGAATCGAGCATAGTTTTTGGTCCCTGCGCTAAACATGCAAACTACGCGCACTATAACCGCAAATTGGGTTCGATAATCGGCGCTGCGGGTGTGGCACGCGTCGACGAATAGTCGTTGGTCTAGTCAGGTGACAGTGCAATCTTGGCTAGTCGCGTAACGGTCCGCCTCTTCGCAAACATGGGGAAGATTTTTCGGCGAGCCTGTCCGAAGTGCGTGTTCGCGGGTCGTTAGCCCGAGAAGATCAAGTAGCGCGATCAAGCGGCTGCGATCGCGGGGCGACAGTCCTGGAAGAACGAGAAGTTCTTCTGTCCGAGCAACCCAATATTCAAAGCGGATCAGTGTCGGTCGACAGACCAGGGTGTTAACGGACTGTTCAAGTTGCCGAATTTCGTTTTCAAGGATCACTCCAGTCTCCTATCGTAAGCATTGAGCCGAAGCTGGCTGCTGGCAGTGCTCGCCGAAGCGTTGTATCGCTCTGTGGAAGCGATACTTTTCTCGTCGAGTTCATCGCCTCCGTTAGCGGAGCTTCCCGCGCATCGATGCGGATCTGCTTTTGCGACGACCACGTCGCAGGACGGGATAAGCGGACTCAGCGTCCGCAGCCGCATGGAAAAGCGGGTTTAACGCAAACGTTAGCGTCGTCGCGCGCCGTTAAGATTGGTCGCTTGTTTCGACTAACGGCAATTTTTCGTGACGGTTTAATGCGGGTTAACGACTATTTTCGACGTAGCAACTTTTCCGAACTCGATGTTCGGGACAGTCGCATGCTTGCAGAGGCCGGACGTGCGTTATATCTTCGAGTGCCATGCGCAGACAGCATGCCGCACGCGATCTTCAATCCCATGCCTTGCGCCCGTAGAACCACGATCTTAATGCGCAGATTCGCCGCTCTTCTCGACAGAAACGAGATCTTGCTTTTCCAGCCTCGTCAGTTCCGATGCACGGTGGCCGGAACGCCAACGACGGGCAGTGCCATGGTCTCCGAAACAGTCAGCGCACGCCCCGCATACCATGATGAATTGAGCGCTTTGAGCAAGCGTTTCTGCGCCAATCAACCTTCCCCGTTAAAGGCACGCCTCCGGTTTTGCCAAGGAGAAACTTGAAGAAGAATCTATAGAAAAGGGCGAATTGTAACGGCCGGAGCTGAAGGGCGGCTTAACACGGCCGACCGGCGACTCTCACAGGACAGTGCGCCGCTTGCACTAATGGCGTTGCCCGTTCCTTTCGCGGTCAGATTATCCGACGTGCCATTTGGGTCGCGCATTTTGCCGTGCTTTCGCTGCTGGCGACCGCGCCGACGCTCTGCATGATGCGCTGGACCCAGCGCGCGCATCTCGATGGACATAGGCTGCCGGTCTATCCATCGACACGCAGAGCAAGAAAGGCAAGGCAATGCTGGCAGCATCGGCGTGACGGTGATCGCTCTACTCACCGTGTCTGCCCTTGACATGCAGCTGGGCCTACCGACCGCAAGAACGGTGCGCCCGCTGATGGCTTTTGTTACCGTTTTCCGGCGTGTGTGGCGGGGCAATTCGGAAATATCTACGGCGTTTTTGGCGCGAGTCATCAAATGGCGCTGGGTCGTCGAATCCTATTCGATCTTGCTCTCAGCATCTCTTAATCTATATCCGTACACGATCGCGCGCGAATTGATCAGGCCATTGTGCCGGCCTGCAAGCCTGTCTGCCTCAAGGCGTATCCGACGGTTTTTTTACTCCGGCAAGGCGGGGCTGCATCGAGCCAGAACCACTCGCAGGGAATCCAATGAACACCATCTCGGAAGAAAAGAACACGCTGACCAACGGCGAAATGCAACTGATGGTGCGGGCCGTCGCTGGTCTGCGACAAGGAGACCCCATACAAAAATTGCCCGTCGATTGGGAGGGGGAGAAAGGACAGCTCGCCGCTGAGTTGAACTTGCTCGCGGACCAGTGCATGCGTCAGGCCCTGGCGCCCGGACGGGCGGCCGGACTTGCATCACCAGGCGCGGGCCATGTACACCGCGTCGACGAGGAAGGCCTCGACGGCTTCTGGCTCCAGCATGCCCGACAATCCAACGAACTCCTCAAAGCGAACGATATTGCGCATGCCTGTACCCGCGAAATTTACGCTGCGCTCGTGGCCCTGAAAAAGGGTGAGGCCGCGGCGCTGGCCGCCGACTGGCCCGGCCTGCATGGCAAGCTCGCGGACGTATTCAATGACGTCCTCGATCAGAACATCCGCATGTCGGACGAACTCGCGCGGCTCAGTCAGGCAGTCGGAAAGGAAGGTCGCATTCACGAGCGCGCCACCCTGCCCGATCCTCGGGGCTTCTGGCGCCGATCGATCGACTCCGTGAATTCGCTCATCGTCGACCTGGTGCATCCCACGAGCGAAGTGGCGCGTGTCATCGGCGCCGTGGCGCAAGGCGATCTCAGCAAGAGCATGGCGCTCGAAGCGGACGGACGCGCGCTCGAAGGCGAGTTCCTGCGCACGGCGAAGATCATCAACCGGATGGTCGAGCAGCTTGGTACGTTTGCCGCAGAGGTCACCCGTGTGGCGCGCGAGGTCGGCACCGAAGGCAAGCTCGGCGGTCAGGCGGATGTGCAGGGCGTGGCCGGCACATGGAAGGACCTTACCGATTCGGTGAACTTCATGGCCGGCAATCTGACGAGCCAGGTGCGAAACATCGCGGAAGTCACCAAGGCGGTCGCTGCAGGCGACTTGTCGAAGAAGATCACCGTGGACGTCAAGGGCGAAATTCTCGAACTGAAGAACACCATCAACACGATGGTCGATCAGTTGCGCTCGTTCGCATCCGAAGTGACGCGGGTCGCCCGCGAGGTCGGCACCGAAGGCAAGCTTGGAGGTCAGGCAGATGTCAAAGGCGTTGCCGGAACCTGGAAGGATCTGACCGACAACGTCAACTTCATGGCCGGCAATCTGACGAGTCAGGTGCGCAATATCGCGGAAGTGACGACGGCGGTGGCGGCGGGCGACTTATCGAAGAAAATTACCGTCGATGTGAAAGGGGAGATTCTCGAGTTGAAGAACACCATCAACACGATGGTCGATCAACTCAGATCCTTTGCTTCCGAAGTGACGCGCGTGGCGCGCGAGGTCGGCACGGAAGGCAAGCTCGGCGGTCAGGCCGAGGTGAAAGGCGTCGCCGGGACGTGGAAGGACCTGACTGACTCCGTCAATTCGATGGGCAGCAATCTGACCGCGCAGGTGCGCAATATCGCGGACGTGACGACAGCCGTGGCCGCGGGCGATCTTTCGAAGAAGATCACCGTCCACGTTAAAGGCGAGATCCTCGAGCTCAAGAACACGATCAACACCATGGTGGACCAGTTGAGCTCGTTCGCGTCGGAAGTGACGCGCGTAGCGCGCGAGGTTGGCACCGAGGGCAAGCTCGGCGGACAGGCGGACGTGCAAGGTGTCGCAGGAACGTGGAAGGATCTGACCGATTCGGTTAATTCGATGGGTGGCAACCTGACTGCGCAGGTGCGCAACATCGCCGACGTGACGACCGCCGTGGCCGCGGGGGACCTGTCGAAGAAGATCACTGTCGATGTCAAGGGCGAGATCCTCGAGCTCAAGAACACGATCAACACGATGGTCGATCAGTTACGCTCGTTCGCCTCCGAAGTGACGCGGGTCGCCCGCGAGGTCGGCACCGAAGGGAAGCTCGGCGGTCAGGCCGATGTTCAAGGGGTCGCAGGAACGTGGAAGGACCTGACCGACTCCGTCAACTCGATGGGCAGCAATCTGACCGCACAAGTGCGCAACATCGCCGACGTGACGACAGCCGTGGCCGCCGGCGATCTGTCGAAGAAGATTACCGTCGACGTGAAGGGCGAAATCCTTGAGCTAAAAAACACGATCAATACGATGGTCGATCAGTTGCGCTCGTTCGCCTCGGAAGTGACGCGAGTGGCGCGTGAAGTGGGCACGGAAGGCAAGCTCGGCGGTCAGGCGGACGTGCAAGGTGTCGCCGGAACCTGGAAGGATCTCACCGACAACGTCAACTTTATGGCCGGCAATCTGACGAGCCAGGTGCGTAACATTGCCGACGTAACGAAGGCGGTGGCGGCGGGCGACCTGTCGAAGAAGATTACTGTCGACGTGAAGGGCGAGATTCTCGAGCTGAAGAACACCATCAACACTATGGTCGATCAGTTGGGCTCCTTCGCCTCCGAAGTGACGCGCGTGGCGCGCGAAGTGGGCACGCTGGGCAAGCTCGGCGGGCAGGCGGATGTGCAGGGCGTCGCGGGTACATGGAAGGATCTGACCGACTCCGTGAACTTCATGGCCGGCAACCTGACGAGCCAGGTGCGCAATATCGCGGACGTGACGAAGGCGGTGGCGGCGGGCGACCTGTCCAAGAAGATCACCGTGGACGTGAAGGGCGAGATCCTCGAACTGAAGAACACCATCAACACGATGGTCGATCAGTTGCGCTCGTTCGCCTCCGAAGTAACGCGCGTGGCGCGCGAAGTGGGCACCGAGGGCAAGCTCGGCGGACAGGCGGACGTGCAAGGCGTCGCGGGCACATGGAAGGATCTGACCGACAACGTCAACTTCATGGCGGGCAACCTGACGAGCCAGGTTCGCGGCATCGCGCGCGTGGTGACCGCGGTGGCGAACGGCGATCTGGGCCGCAAGCTCACGGTGGAGGCGAAAGGCGAAATCGCAGCACTCGCCGATACCATCAACAGCATGACGGACACGCTCGCCACGTTTGCCGACCAAGTTACGACCGTCGCCCGCGAAGTCGGTGTCGAAGGGAAGCTCGGCGGTCAGGCGAAGGTTCCGGGCGCGGCCGGCACGTGGAAGGGTCTCACCGAGAACGTGAACCAACTCGCGGCCAACCTCACGACCCAGGTGCGCGCGATCGCCGAAGTCGCGACGGCCGTGACGCAAGGCGACCTGACTCGTTCGATCACCGTCGAGGCGCTCGGAGAAGTCGCGGCACTGAAGGACACCATCAACGAGATGATCCGCAACCTGAAGGACACAACCGCGCTCAATACCGAGCAGGACTGGCTCAAGACGAACCTGGCAAAGTTTAGCCGCATGCTGCAGGGGCAGAAGGATCTGGTCGCGGTCGGCCAGCTCATCCTGTCGGAGCTCGCACCGGTCGTTGGCGTACAGCAGTCTGAATTCTTCGTGTTCGAAATGATCGATCAGGCCGCTTCGCTAAGGCTCGTCGCGAGCTACGCATCAGACGGTCATCGTTCGCACGGAAAGCGAGTTCAGCTCGGCGAGGGGCTCGTCGGTCAATGTGCGTTGGAAAAGCGCAAGATCCTGCTTGCGCCTTCGGCGTCCGTCGACTACCGGATCGAATCGGGCCTGCTCAGCGCCTTGCCGCAGAATGTGCTGGTGATGCCGATCGTTTTCGAGGGGCAGGTGAAGGGCGTGATCGAGCTGGCTTCGCTCGAATGCTTCAATTCCACTCATCTCGCTTTCTTGGACCAACTGACCGAAAGCATCGGCATCGTCATCAATACGATCGAAGCGAACACGCGTACCGAGGACCTGCTCAAGCAATCGCAATCGCTCGCGCATGAATTGCAGAGCCGGCAGGAAGAGCTCCAGCAGACCAATGAGGAGTTGCAGGAAAAGGCGAAGTTGCTCGCGCATCAGAATCAGGAAGTCGAGCGGAAGAACTCGGAGGTTGAACAGGCACGCCAGGCGCTTGAGGACAAGGCCAAGCAACTTGCGCTGACGTCGAAGTACAAATCGGAGTTCCTCGCCAACATGTCGCATGAGTTGCGCACGCCGCTCAACAGCCTGCTCATCTTGTCCGACCAGTTGTGCAAAAATCCCGAAGGCAATTTGTCCGGCAAACAGATCGAGTACTCGCGGACCATTCATTCTTCGGGGAACGACCTGCTTTTGCTGATCAATGACATTCTCGATCTTTCGAAGATCGAATCAGGGACGGTCGTCCTGGATGTGAACGATCATCGCCTTGCCGATCTGACGACTTACCTTGAACGAACCTTCGGCCACGTTGCCGAAGCGCGCAACGTCGACTTTGTCATTCATCTGGGCAGCGAGGTCCCCGCGTCAATCGTGACGGATCTCAAGCGGCTGCAGCAGATCCTGAAGAATCTCCTCTCCAATGCATTCAAATTCACGCATCGAGGCCGCGTTTCATTATCGATCGAGCAGGCGCATGACGGATGGAGCGAGGACAACCCGACGCTGAACAGCGCTGGCAGCGTGATTGCGTTCGCGGTTCGTGACACGGGCATCGGCATTTCCGCCGACAAGCAGCAGATCGTATTCGAGGCTTTCCAGCAGGCCGATGGCAGCACCAGCCGCAAATACGGCGGCACGGGATTGGGGCTCGCGATCAGCCGCGAACTGTCCAAACTGCTGGGCGGCGAGATCCGGCTGACCAGCATGCCGAGCGAGGGCAGCACGTTCACGCTCTATTTGCCGCGCACGAACGATCTCGGAACGGGGCGCAGGAAACCCCCTCGCCGGGAAGGCGGACGCCAGACTGCCTCGAACGGCTCCTCAAACACAATCGATGGCTTCGCGGCATTTGCGACGCAGTCCGATCTGGCCGCCGAAGTCGCACACGAAGTCTCGAGCGCGCACATCATCGATGATCGGGACAACATCGTTCCCGGTGAGCGAGTGGTGCTGATCGTCGAAAACGATCTGGCTTTTGCGCGCGTGATGGTCGATGCCGCGCGACAGCGAGGCTTCAAGACTTTGAGCACGGCACTCGGCGCTTCCGCCTTGACGCTCGCTGATCAGTACAAGCCGAATCTCCTGACGCTCGACCTGTTTTTGCCCGATATGGAAGGATGGCGGATTCTGGCGCGCCTGAAGAACGACCTCGCCACGCGGCACATTCCGGTGTGCGTCATCTCGACCGATGAATCGCGTGAGCGCGCGCTTCGCTCCGGCGCTTTTGCTTTTCTGCCCAAGCCCGTCGAATCGCAAGCGACGCTGGATGCGGCGCTCGCTTCGATGGCCAACGCTGTCGAAGCGCAGCAGTGCGTCGTGCTCGTGGCGCTCCCTTCGGCAGCCGAGCGCGCGCTCCTCTCCGACGCATTGCAGGGCACGCAGGTTACCGCATTGTTCGCCGATTCCCGCGATGCACTGGTGCTGCAGCTATCGTCTCGAGGCGTCGACGCGCTCGTGGTCGCCGACGACATGCCCGGCATCTCGCCGGAGTTGATCGAAGCGGCACTCGTCTCTCGCGATTGCATTACGCCTCTTCCGGTCATAGTCAGCGCGGCGGGCGATCTTCCGCCCGCGCGCTGGGAGCACGTCCACGAGCGATTCTTCGTGCGGCACGCACCGGACCGCGATCGTTTGCTGGATCAGAGCATCGCCGCACTTCACATCGACGTGAAGCTGCTTGCTGCGCAGCCCACGGCCATGCTGCATGCGTTGCACGCTCCGCAGCGCGCGTTGAAGGACGTGAAGGCACTGATTGTCGACGACGACATGCGCAACATCTTTGCGCTCGCGACGATCATGGAAGACCTCGGCATGCGGCACGTCTGGGCGGACAATGGGCGCGATGCGATACGGCAGGTGGAGTCCGATCGCGAAATCGAGATCGTCATGATGGATATCATGATGCCCGAGATGGACGGCCTGACCACGATGCGGGAAATCCGCAAGCGACCGGTCGGAAAAACGCTGCCGATCATCGCAGTCACGGCCAAAGCGATGAAGGGCGACCGGGAGAAGTGCATCGAGGCCGGAGCGTGGGACTATCTCGCGAAGCCGGTGAACAGAGATGACCTCGTCGCGGTGGTGCACGCGTGGCTGCATCGTTAGGAGCGGCTATGGCAACATTCGATGTCTCCGATGAAGACAAGGTCAAGATTCTGGTGGTAGATGATCTTCCGAGCCAGCACGTGGTCTTGCGCACGGTGCTCGAAGATCCGGATCAGGACGTCGTCACGGTGTCGTCGGGGCGGCAGGCGCTCAAGGCGGTGCTGCAACAGGAGTTCGCGGTCATCTTGCTCGACGTGAACATGCCCGACATGGACGGCTTCGAGACGGCCAGCATGCTGCGCTCCTACCGCCGGACTGCATCGACGCCGATCATTTTCGTCACCGCCTATGCCGACGATGCAGAAATGGCGAGAGGCTATTCGCTCGGGGCTGTTGATTACATTTCATCTCCTGTCGTGCCCGAGATTCTCAGCGCGAAGGTCCGCGTGTTCGTGCAGATGTTCCGCATGAACCGCGAACTGCGGGAGCGGGCTGCGCAGCGGGAAGAGCTCGCACGGGTGGAAGCACAGCGCGCGTCCGCCGACGAGGCCCGCCAGCGCGCCGACTTTCTGGCGCAAGTGAGCCATTTGCTCACGCGTTCGCTTGATGTGGAGACAACGGTGACCCGCATCCTCGAGACCTCGGTGCCGGCATTAGCGGATCTCGCGTGCGTGTATCTCGTATCGGATGGCGAACGGGCGCCACGCACGTCGTTACGTTGCGGCCCCGCCCTTCGCGCCTCGATCGATCCGGCACGCGAGCAGGAAATCGACCGGATCGCTCCGCTGACGCAATTTTTCGAGCTCGCGAAGCAGACCATGGACGCGGGTGAAAGTCTCGTCTGCCGAGGAGAGGCGAATTGCATCTTCGGTTGGTCCGACGGCGAGGAAGGAGAGCACACAGCAGTCAGGCTGGAAGAAGTCAGATTCCACCCGGTACTGAGTGGGGCGGAGCGTAAGGCGGTCATCGCGTTGGGTATCGTCCACTGCAATGACGATCACCAGCCGGCGCCCGTGGTCACCGAGTTCGTGAGCCGGGCGTCCATCGCGCTCGAGAACGCCTTCCTGTTTTCCGCTCTGCGCGACGAAGACCGACGCAAGAACGAATTCCTTGCGATGCTCGCCCATGAGCTGCGAAATCCGCTTGCGCCCATTTCGAATGCGGTGAGTGTGATGAAGAGCGCGGAGCCGGGCAATGCGAAAGTGATGAAGTGGGCGACCGGAATCATCGGGAATCAACTCGATCATATGGTGCGCATCGTCGACGATCTGCTCGACGTCTCGCGCATCGCGCGCGGCACGGTGGCGCTGCAACGTGAACCGGTTCACTTGCAAACCGTGGTCGAACGCGCGATAGAAACGAGCCGGCCGCACTTCGTCGCCCGCTCGCAGGTCTTCTCGTGCGAACAGCACCGGGACGACGTGGTGATCGAAGGGGACGTGGTTCGCCTTACGCAGGTGGTCGCTAACTTGTTGAACAATGCCTCCAAATTCACGCCTCCCGGCGGGCATATCAGTCTTTCAACGGGCTTTTCCGAAGGGGCTGCGGTGGTGACAGTCACCGACGACGGCGAGGGAATCGAGGCCAAGCTCCTTCCGCGCGTCTTCGATCTCTTCACACAGGGTGACAGCGCGCTCGATCGCGCACAAGGAGGACTGGGGATCGGGCTCACGCTCGCTCGCCACCTGACGGAAATGCATGGAGGTTCGATTCATTGCTGGAGCGGCGGTCGCGGGCGAGGCGCCAGGTTCACGGTGGAACTGCCGGCATCCTCCGCCATGGCCAAACCGGTGCCCGTCGCCGATGTGGTTCCTTTGCGGCGTAAGCGTCACGCGCGAGTGCTCGTCGTGGACGATTCGGTCGCGTCCACGGAAAGCCTTAAGATCTTCCTCGAAATGCACGGTTATGAAGTGCAATGTACGCACGACGGCATTTCCGCGCTAGCGCTCGCCAGACAATTCGTTCCGCAGGTTGCCGTTCTCGACATCGGTCTTCCCGGCATGAATGGATTTGAGCTCGCCAAGGCAATTCGTGCCGAGGACTCCTTACGAGGCTGCCTCCTGATCGCCCTTAGCGGTTATGGGCAAGACGATGATCTTCGCACTTCGAGATCGGTTGGCATCGACCATCATCTGATCAAGCCCGCCGATTTGACCTCGCTTGTCGAACTCATCTCCGGACACGTGATGGGCGGAGGCACGAGTGCCGAAGATGGAGGGCATAGGTGATTGCTCTGGTCGGCGAGCAGGACGCTTCGTGGGAATTCGAGCGACTTAACGGCACAATTATCTACAGGTTCAGATTGAATGCGTCCACCGCACGATTTGCGTCAACAACTGCGCAATCCAACGCGGATTCACGGTTCCGATCGTTGCTGCCGTGAACGAGCGGAAAACTCTTTAAGCATCAATCAACCACGCAGGGAAGACCGGTCCACTCTAATACCAGGCATCCGATCGACGCTGACTTCAACTACCGCTTAGGGTCGGGTGCTGAAGTTCGAGCTGCGGTTGCACGGCGCGCCAACTGCGATTCAGCAACCGGCCCGAGACCTCGCGAAACGAATGCGGCCATCGCCGCACTCAAATTTTGAGTCACGAGACCTTCGTTCCCGAGAGCGACAAATCTCCCATCAGACCAGCATTGTCAGCACGACCGCATTGACTGGTGCGGTCGCCGGTGTCGTATCGAACGAACCGTTCGCACCGACTTCCAACACCGCGACTGACCCGTGTCGGCGGAGCTTGCCATGCGAGATTGCCAATGCGGAACAATGCGAGCCGATGATGCTCGCAGTCGTGGCTCTACCGTCGTCCCTCCCTTCAATTGCCCGGATAACGTTAGCGATGCACTACCATTCAATCACGCACACGCCAAAGCGACGGTCTTGTGCCGAAAATGTCCGGAGGCGACGGTGAAAATGATGGTGATATTGGCATGTGTAGTACTCTCTTCTAATGCATTCGCCGAGTGCAGAACAAGCGCCACCGGGCGCACAGTCTGCGATAACGGGCAGAAAGCGGGCGGCTATGACCGCAACACCGGCACGGCCTGGAAGTCTGAGAAGGATTCGGGCGGAGTAAGCACAACCCAGACGAGCAAGGGCGGAGAAGCCAAGACCAAAAATGGCAAGGGCGTATACAAGAGCCCAAGCGGCAAGACATGCGTTAAGACCGCGAACAATCAGGGATGTAATTAAACAGATATTGCTACTCCTCGACCACCGAGATTTTCTCGGACGTCAAACGCGCGCATCCGGCTCGCGCATCGAGCCTGGTCGCTCCGTACGTCGCTCAGTTTGCAAGCGGGCGCGAGGAACTTATGACAATGCCGGGAGCGTTCATCGACTCGCATTGCGCAGTCCGTGTCGGACGCCCTGCGGATTGCGGTTCGACAAAAAGAAATATTTGGCGCTTCCAGTCTCGGTGGGCGGGAATAGCGCTTGTGTGGTCCATACTAGCGTCCGCGCAGGAAATGGAGCCGCGTAGCTATTCGGCCGTCCCGGTTGGAACGAACTTCGTGGTGGCGGGCTATGCTCGATCAACCGGCGACGTTTCGCTGGACCCGTCGCTGCCCATCACGGATCTTCAAGCCCGAATCAACACGTATTCACTGGGCTATTCTCACAGCTTTGGCGTCGCGGGACATGTCGTCAGCGCTGCTGTGTTGCTGCCTTATGCCAATGCGAACCTGACGGGGAATGTAGCAGGCGTGCCAGGCCAGGCCTGGCGTTCGGGGCTAGGCGATGTACGGTTCCGGCTTGCCGCGAATCTGCTGGGTGGTCCCGCGCTCACGCCAGAGGAATTTGCCCAGCGTAGCCCGAGCACCGTACTGGGCGCCAGCCTGAGCATGGTGGCGCCGACCGGTCAATATCAGCCAGCCCGTATCATTAATGTGGGTTCGAACCGATGGGCGTTTAAACCTGAGCTCGGATTGTCTCAGCCAGTCGGCAACTGGTTTGTAGAAGGCGCTGCTGGGGTGTGGGTGTTCACCGACAATACAGACTTTTTTGGTGGCAAGCGACGAAGTCAGGCTCCGCTGGCCGTGTTCCAATGGCATGGAGGCTACACGTGGCGGCCCGGACTGTGGATTGCCGCAGACGTTACGTATCTCACGGGCGGCCGGACAAGCATCAACGGCGCCCAGAACGCGGATCTGCAAAGCAGTACTCGCTATGGGATCACGTTGTCGGTTCCTCTTGCTGCACAATGGTCAACCAAACTCGCATGGTCACGTGGGTTAACGACACGCATCGGCGGAAATTTCCAGACCGTCGCGGTCGCGCTCCAATACCGCTGGTTCAATCGCTGACTGAACGTGGAAACACGTGTGCTCGCCACTATTTCGCGCCACGGCTGGCGGCTTCCCGGCTTGCCGGCGGCAGATCCACCTCGAGCTTGCCTCCGATTTCGATCAGGCGCTGGAAATCAGGGGACGCATGATGATCCGTCCCGGGGCAGCGACGACCAATCAACCGTCTTGTGCGGCAGCAAAAAACTCGTGTGGAGTTCATTTAGATAGGCTTCACGTCCATCTCGGCCGATTGGTCGAACGACACGTCTATTGCGCAGATCGTCGACCTGGCGTGCGCGACGCACTCATGGCTTTGGCTTGTCGAGATGAAACCTTGCCAGATTAGAAGCTCACGCGATGCTCGCCAGGATATCTCAACTTGCACGGCTCGTGCGTAACACATCTTAGGGTTCCTGTGTGATTGTCGTGTTAGCGGATTCGCCGATCAAGTGTCCACAGTCGCGGCGGCGGTAATGGCTGTTGACACTCACATCGCTGCCGTTGGGGTGGGCCGGGGCCGATGACTGGAGAGGGTCGAGAGTTCGCGTTGACGACCGACCGTTATCGGGCAGCCAAATACCAGTGGCCGCTTTACGGCGATGAGTTTGTAGCTCGGATGAGTTCACCCCGACCCGAAGCTGTCGGTAGTCATGGACAGAGACTAATCGGTCATTTCATTTTCAATGGCGGACGCCAGCAGCGACGCGTGTAAGTGGGACTGCCCGACCGATCAATACCCTGATCCAGGAGAATCCATCCTTTGACGTGCGCAATACTGCGCAACAACAGACGGATGCATGACGGAGAGAAGAGCGACAAATAATCCGCGCGCACGGGGTTCGCGCGACACTGCAAAAGCCTTTAACTGAACATCGCATTGAAGGTTCTCTACGGTGGCCGTGGGCCAACGTTAAAGTGCCCGATCCGCTCTGTCAAACGTGACTCACGTGAAAGACTATGTCGGTTTTGCGACGAAAGCCGACCGCAGCGCGGAAATGAAATTAGGGTGTTAACAGACGGTGAACAGTGCGGAAAAATACGCGAAAAAATGAGTTCTGATACGTGTCAACTAATGTTCAGGTTTAGAGCCGCTTGGAGTTGCGTTTTTGCGTTTGTGTGCCAGACTGTGTCGAACGACCGCCGGTCAAGGAGCGTGGACAAAATGTCAACGACGAAACCGGGCGATTCTTTGATTGCGACGCAGGATGAACAGCGCCGCCGAATGGTTTTCGCCGGCAAGCGAATTCACGCTGCGGTGAACCGATTCATTCTCGCATCGACCCTGCACGAACGGCAGCAGGCGCGTCGATGGGCAGAAGCGTGGGCCATGCTTGGTGGCTTAAAGAAGTTCAATTGGCGTGGCTTAATAACCGAAGAGGTAGCGATCTCTCACGTTGCTGGTGGCAACTCGATTGCTCGACGCAGGGAAGTATCGCCTATGACGGAATTGCGCGACCCACTGTCGAACATCGAAATGCAAGTTCGACTCTTCCAGGAAGAGATCGACCGACACGAACAGGGGCCCCTCTGGCTTGCGATCATTGGCCTGCTCGCTATTTTTGCAATGGGAGCGGGAATTTCCGCGTTAGCTCTAGCAAACTAGTCGCTTGCAAAACGTCGCTCAGCTTTTATCCGGGATATCGGCGGCAGAACGCGAGCTTGCCGATCTAACTGGAAAGTCTTTGATGCCTAACCTTGCGATCATCCCGTTAACGAATCAATCTCGTTCATTCCCGATCGTCGGGATCGGCGCTTCTGCCGCTGGATTGCAGGCGGTGTCTGAGCTTCTTGGGGAGCTTTCGCCAGACTGCACGCTTGCATGTCTGGTCGTCATTCATCTTGACCCAGACCATGCAAGCTCGTTGCCTGAGATCTTGGCCCGGCGCACGTCGCCACAGGTAGTGCAAGCGGTCGACGCAATGTCTATTGAAATGGGGCACGTGTATGTGATTCCGCCAGCTGTCAGCATGACAGTGAGAGATCGGCGGATTCGATTGCGTCCCCGCGAGACAACGATGGGGCCCCCAATACCGGTCGATGACTTACTCGATTCTTTGGCTAAGGATCAGGGGACCAATGCAATAGGGGTTATTCTGTCCGGGACTGGGTCCGACGGCGTGCTGGGTCTGCAGTCGGTCCATAACGAAGGCGGGATAACGCTCGCACAGGATGAAGACACAGCGGCATTCGCCAGCATGCCGCGCTTGGCGGTGGCACAAGGATGTGTCGATCTCGTTCTCCCACCGCTACGCATTGGTCAAGAGGTCTGCAGGATGGGCATGCACCCCCATCTCGCGCTTTTTCGACTCGAGCAAAGCACCCGTATGGCTGATCCGAGCGAAGAAAGCTTACGACCTGTGTTCAGGATTTTGGGCAGCGCATGCAAAGTTGATTTTAGTCATTACAAGCGCGGCACCATCTATCGACGCTTGTCGCGGCGCATGGCGTTACACCGCATTTCTGATATCGATGACTACGTTGCATTGCACCAACGTGCTCCGAGATCGCTGCTCGACCTCGATCAGATGAATATGATAAGAGCGAATCTCCTCAGGGCCTAGCAGCGTAGGCGAGCGTCCAAAGTATTTGGCGAAGCGAGCAACGTGCTGAAGATATGCCCGCTGAATATTGGCGGCGAGGTTGCGCACGCGCATATCCTCGACCCTGCGTTCACGTAGTGCGGTCATGGCAAACTCCATCGAAATGAAGAGGCAGGAACTGCTCTGCCATCGTCTCATTCGAGGGAGCGCGCTTCACGTGACGACGCCGAAGCCGATATCGCCGGCCAAACGACCTCTCCCGCGTCAGCGGGTTAGTTCAAGTTTTCTTATCGCAATCGCCACGAGCGAGTTACGTTTTGCCAAACTTAACAATGTCACAATGTCGTAGCCATACCCGTCGGTACGCTGAACCACTTCACAATAACGATGATTTATACCCTGGACAAACTGGGTTTTGATTTTGAAATTGCCGCTGGCCCGGACCGCGACGCGGCCAACATAAATGCCTATCTTCTTGCCTTTTGATTTCGGCGCGGACCCGGTCACCAGTTTGGAATCCGAATATACGCTTCTTTCTTCACCTTGGCCTCGCGATGTACAAGACGTTCCGCTACAAAAAAGGTGGTTGCATCGAGGTCGTGCTGCTGGCCACCGCGGGTGCGCGGAACATAGACCGCGCGTAAGGCCGTCCGCGCGGCGGCTTAGCGCGCTACCCCCTCCCGTGTCGGCGTCGGATGTGAGCGAGCTGCTGCGTACCAGGGCGCTGCGATGTGTCACGCGAAGCGCGCGGGATTGCACAGATATACGTCGCGTCCTGCCCCCGATCGCTTTCGTCGGGAATAGGCATTGCTCCGCAGGTGTTACCCGTGCCAACCGCCGGCATATCTAATGGAGCGACCCTCCGCGGCTGGAAGGGCAGCATTGGGACGACGTCAAAGACGCTGAACATGAGGTCTAGCACTTGGTCCGCCGGCCCGGCAACGTGTCGGTGTTCGGAGCCAGTACGACGCCAGGGGGCATCAGCAGAGGGTCATGTGGTAACGCTGTCCAGTCTGACTCACGACTTCCAGCACTTGAGCGGGCGGGGTGAGGCAGGCTTGCGTGTAACCGGAGAAACATGGTGAAAGCTGTTGTCTATAGAGGGCCGCGCGATGTCAGCGTGGAAAACGTGCCCGATCCCAAAATCGAGCGCTCGACTGATGTGATCGTGCAGATCAGAAGCACTAATATCTGCGGTTCGGATCTGCATATGTTCGAAGGCAGGACCGACTTCGAAACGGGGAGGGTGTTCGGGCATGAGAATCTCGGCCAAATCACGGAAGTGGGGCAGGCCGTTGAGCGTTTAAAAGTCGGCGACTGGGTGTGCATGCCATTCAATATCAGCTGTGGTCATTGCCGCAACTGCGAAAAGGGATTGACCGCATTCTGCCTGACTGCCAATCCTCAGCCGGGCATGGCAGGCGCTGCCTTCGGCTTCGCCGACATGGGGCCTTATCAGGGCGGACAGGCGGAGTACCTACGCGTGCCTTGGGCTGATTTCAACTGCCTGAAGCTGCCTCCCGATGCCGAGGAAAAGCAGAACGACTATGTGATGGTGGCCGATATCTTTCCGACCGGCTGGCATGCCACCGAGCTTGCCGGCATCCGGCCGGGCGATGCCGTCGTCATCTACGGCTCGGGTCCAGTGGGACTGATGGCCGCGCATGCAGCGATGATCAAGGGTGCCTGTAATGTGATGGTGGTGGATCGCCATCCCGACCGGCTCCAACTGGCGGAATCAATAGGCGCGGTCGCCATCGACGATTCGAAGTGCAATCCGGTCGATCGCGTCATGGACCTGACCCATGGGCGGGGTGCTGATGTCGGCTGCGAGTGCGTCGGCTATCAATGCCATGATCCCGCCGGACAGGAGATTCCCAATCTGACCATGAACAATCTCGTCCAATCGGTGAAGTTCACCGGCGGCATTGGTGTGGTCGGCGTATTCACGCCACAGGATCCGGTGCATCTGATGACCTCGCCAAAAAGGGCGAGATCGCGTTCGACTGGGGAACGTGTTGGTTTAAGGGCCAGCATATCGCCACCGGACAGTGCAACGTCAAAGCCTACAACCGACAACTGCGCGACCTGATTCATGCAGGTAGGGCGAAACCCTCGTTTATCGTTTCACATGAAATCGAACTGAGCAAGGCGGCGGAGGCCTACCAGCACTTCGACTCGCGTGACCACGGCTGGACGAAAGTCATCCTGAAGCCTGGGGCATGAGAGAATTTTTTCATGAGTGAGCTTATGGCGGAGGCCGACTGCAAGCCGGGTTCGTAGAATGTCCAACGGGTCCGGTTTGCCCTTTCTAGAGCGCGGGGCGGCTGTCGTTCTGGCTTTTGACGTTGTGCAAATAGTTCACCGACTTCGTCGCCAAGGAGAGTCCAGCCGTTTGCCAACCATCCCTTCGAGTCGTTTCACGCCGCCTGCTCGAATCCCTGGGCGGCCGCCGTGACGATGCCGGTGATGTGGACCACAATCGCCGTGTTGATTGGTTCTCGACCGATCCTGCTTTGTTCGCGGCAATGAAGGTGCAACTGCCCCGACGACGCTGCCGCAAACAGAAAACGCTGGCCATGCTTGCTGTAATAACTGAATGAGCGATCTATTTACGTGGGACCGTTATGCCTGTCTACGATTACGATTGTGTTGATTGCGGCGGTTTCGAAGTCGTCCGCCGCATCGCCGAGCGCGACGATCCCTCCGCGTGTCCGCAATGCGGCGGGCCAGCCGCGCGTGTGACGATCGCGGCACCAAGCGTGGGCGGCGCAAGTTCATCTAGCGACGGCGCGGGTGATGCCGGCAGCTACGGCATGTCTCATCGAGGCGGTTGCCTCTGCTGCTGTTAGCCCTCTTTAGCCGCCCGCTGGGTACGGCCATTGTCGCCGAGCACTTCTTTTCGAGGAAGTGCGCGGGACTAGCAGGAATTAGAAGTAACGGATTTCGTTTACACCGGAGTCGGGCTCTTCGGGGCCGTCGGCGTTACATTCGGCCCCAGCGCCCAAGTAGCGGGCATCATCACGACAGTGAAGATGGACGATTAGCCCTCCTTCGACACAAAAGGATCGATCTCTGTGAACGGGTTCAATCTCCGACCGGCGCTTGCTATTCAGCCACTCACCGATGATCTATAGAATTGCAAGTCTCTTTTTTAACTATCCGACCTTTCCATTGTTTATGGGCTACTTCAGTCAGAATGCCGATCTTTCGCCGGTTGCGTACCCGAAATCGAGCAGGAAGCGAAGACGCTGGGTGGCCGCCTCGCTCCAGCCGTAGGACCACTCGAGGACATCGGCGATCGTGCGGAGCAGCAGCCATTCGCCTCCGGTAAAGCTGCAGGTGACGTCGAGGGCCGCCTTCGCGCTTCCTCGCACCCTGACCTGACACCCGCGGACGGATGGGCGACAACGGCCCGGCCCAACGTTCGCGCGGCGTCGGCCGTCGCAGGAACGCCCGGTACGCGATCGCATCATCGGTGGACAGCGAGGACAGCGCGCAGCCCCGATCGACGATCGCCCACAGCATAAGGCGCTCCGCGTCCTTGCGGTAGGCGCGCAGCGTGGCGGCGGATTCGTGCAGAGACAGCCAGGATTGCATGGCCTCGTAGTCGTTCGAGGCCTTGAGCAAAGAGACGTGCAGTGGTGCGCGAAACTGAAACGGCCCGGGCGCAGTTGCACTCGGCCGTCAAATCCAGACCTTCCGCTACACCTTCGACGGAACGGCATTACGGCTTCGGCCGCTGTTTTCACGTTTACGAGAAACGATCGCTCAGATAAGCGGCCGTGCGGCTTTCCGCCACTTTCGCAACTTCACGAGGCAGCCCGCACGCAACGGTTCGTCCGCCTTCATCGCCCGCGCCCGGACCGATGTCGATTAGCCAGTCGCTATGGGCCGCGACACGCATGTCATGCTCGACGACGATCACCGTGTTGCCCGCATCGACGAGTCCCTGCAACTGCGTCATCAGCCGGTCGACGTCGGCGGGGTGGAGGCCTGTCGTCGGTTCGTCGAGAATGTAGAGCGAGTCTCCGCGCTGTGTGCGCTGCAGTTCGGCCGCGAGCTTGATGCGTTGCGCCTCGCCGCCCGACAGTTCCGTCGCCGGCTGCCCGAGTCGCAGGTAGCCGAGGCCAATATCCTGCAGCACTTGCAGCGCACGCATGATCTGCGCTTCTTCGGCGAAGAAGTCGCAGGCGGAATCGACCGTCATTCCCAGCACCTGAGCGATGTTTTTTCCGCGCCATTCGATTTCAAGGGTGGGCGCGTTGTAGCGCGTGCCGTGGCATGTAGAGCAGGGCGCGTAGACGCTCGGCAGGAACAGCAATTCGACGCTTACGAACCCTTCGCCTTCGCACGTCGGGCAGCGGCCTTTTGCGACGTTGAACGAGAAGCGGCCCGCGTCGTAGCGGCGCTTGCGGGCGGCGGGCGTCTCGGCGAAGAGCTTGCGCACGTGATCGAAGAGGCCGGTGTAGGTCGCCAGATTCGAGCGCGGCGTGCGTCCGATCGGCTTCTGGTCGACGCGCACGAGCCGCCGGATCGCGGCCATCCCTTCGACGATATCGCCGCTCGTCGGCTGCGTATCGGCGGCCAGGAGCGGATCGAGTTCTTCGTCCGCATCGGGTGCGATCGTGCGTCCTAGCCGGCCCGCGACGAGCTCCGGCAACGCCTGGCTCACGAGGCTCGATTTGCCCGAACCCGACACGCCGGTCACCGTTGTGAAGCAGCCGAGCGGAAACGCGGCATCGAGTCCGTGCAGGTTGTTGCGCGTGATCTTCGCGAGCCGAAGCCAGCCGGAGGGCGCGCGCGGCGTATGGGCGGCACGCTTGTGCGTGCCGAAGAGATGCTTGCGCGTCTGCGACGCTTCGACCTTCGCGAGCCCCGGCGGCGGCCCGCTGTACACCACGTAACCGCCCGCTTCGCCCGCGGCCGGGCCTACATCGCCGAGCCAGTCCGCGCGTCGCATCATGTTCAGATCGTGCTCGACGACAAAAAGCGAATTGCCCGCCGCCTTCAGCCGCTCGAGCGCCGTGAAAAGCGCTTCGCCATCGGCGGGATGAAGCCCCGCGGAGGGCTCGTCGAGCACGTACACGACGCCGAACAACTGCGACGCGAGCTGCGTGGCCAAGCGCAGGCGCTGCAATTCGCCCGACGAAAGCGTAGGCGTCGCGCGGTCGAGGGCGAGATAGCCGAGCCCGAGGTCGATGAGTGTCGTGAGGCGTGCGAGCAACTCCTCTGCGATGCGCTGCGCCGCGACGCGCTTCTCGTCCGACATGTTCGGCGTGCGCCGCACGTTGGGCGCCGCCTTGTGCGCCGAGCCGCCCGCCGCGACGCGCCGCTCGGTCGCCTCGCGCATCGCCTGCTTGCCGAGGATCGCGCTGTCGCCATCGATGCCGTGCGTGTGCGCCGGCAGTTCGCCGCACGCGATCGGCCCGAGCAGATCGGCCAGGCGCGCGAGCGGCATCTGCGAAAACCCGGCGATGTCGAGCCCGGCGAATGTCACCGACAACGCTTCGCGCTTAAGCCGCTTTCCATGACACGCCGGACATTCGCTGCCGATCATGTAGCGCGACACGCGTTTTTTCATCAGCGCGCTTTGCGTATTCGCGAACGTGTGCAGCACGTAGCGGCGTGCGCCGGTGAACGTGCCCTGATAGCTCGGCTCCATCTTGCTTTTCAGCGCGACGCGCGTTTCCTCGGGCGTCAAGCCGGCGTAGACGGGCACGGTCGGCGTTTCGTCGGTGAAGAGGATCCAGTCGCGGTCCTTCTTCGGCAGATCGCGCCACGGGGTATCGACGTCGTAGCCGAGCGTGACCAGGATGTCGCGCAGATTCTGCCCGTGCCACGCGGGCGGCCATGCGGCGATCGCGCGTTCGCGGATCGTGAGCGTGTCGTCCGGGACCATCGATTTTTCGGTGACTTCGTATACGCGTCCGAGACCGTGGCACGTCGGGCAGGCGCCCTGGACCGTGTTCGGTGAGAAATCTTCCGCGTAGAGCATCGGCTGCTTCGGCGGATAGCTGCCGGTTCGCGAATACAGCATGCGCACGAGGCTGGATAGCGTCGTCACGCTTCCCACCGACGAGCGTGCGCTGGGCGTGCCGCGCTGCTGCTGAAGCGCGACGGCGGGCGGGAGTCCTTCGATCGAATCGAATTCGGGCACGCCGACCTGTTCGATCAGCCGGCGCGCGTAAGGCGCGACCGACTCGAAGTAGCGCCGCTGCGCCTCGGCGTAGAGCGTGCCGAACGCAAGCGACGACTTGCCGGAGCCGGACACGCCCGTGAATACAACGAGCGCATCGCGCGGAATGTCGATGTCGATATTCTTCAGGTTGTGTTCGCGCGCGCCGCGCACGCGCACGAAGCCATCGTGGGCGGATTCGGGGGAGAGTTTCAGACGGGTCATCCGCTGCAGAGGCCGCAATCCGCAGGCCAGCTAGCCGGGCAGCTTCGCCGCGAGCACGTCGACGTGCGCGATCTCGGGCGGCCTGGCAAAAAGGTCCGCGGCTTTCGCCATCAGCGCCTCGGCGACTTTGCCCGAGAGATGCGCCTGGCGGCCGGCCTCGTCGGGAAAGGTATCGAAGATGCCGAACGTGGACGGCCCGAGGCGCAGGCCGAACCACGCGATCGTTGCGGGCTCCGCTTCGACGAGCGGCAATCCGCCCATTAGAAAGGCTTCTACTTCCTGCTCCTTGCCCGGCTTCGCTTCCAGCCGGACGAACAACGCGGTCTTGACCATGACATCGCTCCTGTTGCACGCACTGAGGTGACGGACAAATGATACGTCCTCCGTTCTCCGGGGACTGTTCAAAAGCGTGGGGTTCCGCTTCTTCCGCCTGTTCATGAACTCGAAAAATCGGGCCACGTCCTCCGGTACTTTGTTCATGCACGCCCTGTGCGCCGCAAGTTTGGCTGCCAAGTCGCCATGAATCATCGCGCATCGCACCTGCGCAGTAAATGAGCGCCGCGTGGCGTCCTGCACGTATGCTGGTCCTTGCACAGGCGAGCGTTGATCACCTGGTTCACCGCCGACTCTGCCATCGTTGTCGAAATCGGCTTGTGCTCGCGATAGTACTTCACGTAGGCGATGGTCGAGCCGCTATTGCTCTGGAGGTACGCGAACAACTCGCCGACGCGATAGTCGAGCTGCTCCAGGCTCCGCGTGAATCGCGCCGACTCGGTCACCACGATGCGACAGAGCAGCAAGGTCTGTCGCATCCGTCGCTCCGCTTTTAGTTACTGCAGCCGTAGGTACGCCGGGAGCACACCGCCGCGTCGCCGATAGTGACACTGCTGGGCTCGGTACTGATGTCGGCGCCGCCATCCACGACATCACATGCTCGACGGAGTGCAGCGGTCGTTCCCATCGCCTGCCAGCGACGTTGACCAAAGTCCGACGGATGACCTTGCTGCGGGGCGCGTAGACGACGACGATGGGATTTGCAACCAAGCCGCAGCCCGCGCGCCAGATGCTTGAACGGGCGCTCGAGCCACAGCCGCAAAGGACGGTCACCGCCATACACCTGATCGCCGGTGACCCAGCCGCAGGGTACTCCCGCATCGTGTCAGGGATGCCCGCAACCTGCAGCGAGGACGATCGTCGATCCATGATTGGGACATACAGTTCGCGGTCAATAAATGCGCTCGCTCCATTGCCCGCGTAGCAGAGAAACACACCGATCTGGCTATTCTCGATGCGACCTGCTGTACAACTGTATTGGCGTTGCACGCTGGCAGAGTGTTCATTCTTCTTGTGGAATTCCCTTCTCATCCACAATCAGCACCGCCTCACGCTCACCGAGTCGCTCCACGACGAATTCGCGCAGTACGTCGCGCGCCGCGTCGGCATCCCACCGTGCTCTCTCGAGAAGGTGCTGCACACCATCGGGCGTTGCTTCGCCAATCCTCGGCAAGCTGCCAGCTGTTCTTGCGTTCGACCGTACCTTGTTGAGCCCCCTCATAGGGGCCGGTCTGAGAAGCTGCCCATGCTCGTATTTATAAGCGACATCCACATTGGCACCTGTCGCATCTCCACGATGAGCGAGGTTCTCAGCTCGGTTGCGACACCGGTGCAGAAGTAGATGAAGACCAAAAAAATCCTGAAGTGCTGTGCACCGGTCATTCCCCTCGCTTCGCCCACTGTTTCTGGCTTAACCTCGCGCATTAGCTACTTGTTCAATTTCTCAGCCTCGCTCGGCTCCTCTCTGGGCTTGTAGCGCGGCGTAGGCTGTGGCAGCAGAAAGAAGGCGACGGACAGCAATGCAATGGCCACTCCGACGCGCCACGCGGCGATCACGACGGGAACTTCACACCACAATCCATGCGGACCACACGAGTAAGGCGGCCGTGGGCGGGCAGGCGGCTTTTGATATCGGTGTAGAACGCCTTCGCTTCGTCGAAGGTCTGATGCGCGACGAAGATCACCTCGGCGGTGCGGGCGGCCAGCGCACGGCCGTCCTCGGACGCGCCCGCCTGCACAACGACCGGACGCCCCTGCGGCGAGCGGCCGACGTTGAGCGGGCCGCGCACCTGAAAGTGCTTGCCGCGATGCTTCAGCACGTGCAGCTTTTCCGCATCGAAATAGATGCCGCTCTGCTTGTCGCGCACGAAGCAGTCGTCTTCCCAGGAATCCCACAAACCCAGCACGACGTCGTGAAACTCGGCGGCGCGCTCGTAGCGTTCGGCGTGATCCGGCAGCGCGTCGCGGTTGAAGTTCTGCGCTTCGGACGAACTGCTGGACGTCACCAGATTCCACCCTGCGCGCCCGCCGGAAATCTGGTCTAGCGTGGCGAAACGGCGCGCAAGGTTGTACGGCTCGTGAAACGACGTGGACACTGTCGCAATCAGGCCGATGCGTTCGGTCACTGCGGCAAGCACCGCCAGCAATGTGACGGGGTCGAAGAAATCGCTGCGGGCCGAACGCGCGAGCGACGGCAGATGCGTCGAACGTATGCCCGAGGAATCCGCGAGAAAAATCGTGTCGAACTTCGCGGCTTCCGCGAGCCGCGCCAGTTCCACGTAGTGACGGAAATTGCTGCCGGCATCGGCTTGGGCATCGGGATGCCGCCAGCCGGCGATGTGATGGCCGGTCTGCATCAGGAATGCGCCGAGCGAGAACTGTCGGGTGGGTCGTGTCATGGGCGGCTCATTGAACGAAACGTTTGAGTGTGGGAAAAACGAAGTCGGGGGTTTCATCGACGAACGGGTACACTGACGGAGACGAAGCAACGCGCATCGCGCCGTACCGCATCACGATGAGAGTTCATCGGAATTGATGCACGGCTGGGCAGTGTTTCACGCAACGCGCCTACGCACATTTGGTCTGGGTAACATGGCACTTTTGCGGCGCGGGGATGACGTCGTAACCCGCGTCAGGACCGACGCGCGACTGCGTTTTCGCCGCCGGATGATCAAACGTTCGATCGCGCCGGACGAGACGCGCTATTGGCTGTCGAGGCCATGATCACCCGGCACGGAGGAAGCGGCATGACGTCGCCATCGATGAACGCCGCGGCACAGCGGACGGCGAACTGGCACGCGCCCTCCCTGTTCGCGAAGACGCCGAGATCGCCAAGAGACGTCGACTCTCCGTCTTCCTCGAGAATGGATGCGCGGGCGATGAAGACATTACCCATGCGCACTGCGGAGGCCTGAATCGCGGCACCGTTGTGGTATGAAATCATCGGCGATTCCCTGTGTACGCTCGCATTCACTGCTCTGAGCAGCGTGGATTCAGTCTCTCGATCACGCGAAGCGGCAGTTGATTCCACCGTTGGCCAGGGCAAAGCCAGTTGCCGGGCGCAGGTCGTCGCGCCAACGTGCCATCGTCTCAAAGGGGATCGATTTGTGAGGCTTGCCGGCCTTTTGGTCCCTGCTTGACTTCGTAATTCACTCTCTGATGTTCGCGCAACGTCTTGAATCCTTCGCTGCGCACTTCCGAGAAGTGGGCAAACAGATCATCGGTGCCATCGTCCGGGGTGATGAAACCGTATCCTTTTGCGTCGTTGAACCACTTGACCGTGCCCGTTGCCATGACTCTCACCTCGATGATTTGAAGCGGAGCTCGACGTAGGCGCTGCGCATCAGGGATGCGCCGTTGCTGTCGGGTCCGCAAGGGCCGCTTTGTACGGCTCGCGGCGCTGGAAAACGATACGTCCACCCGTTCGTCATGCAAACGAATGGATCATTCGATCGTTATCAGCTCAGTCGTGACGAGCTTATGATCGTCGATCGATGCGGTCCGAGGCCGCATATCAGAAGCGCACGCGCACGCCGCCGAACGCCGCAACTTGCCGGTTCGTCGACGACGGCGTGCCTGCGTCGGCGATAGCGGCGATTTTCTGATAGCCGCTACCGGCGCGCGTCGAGGCATCGCCTGCCGCGAGCTGATAGACGCCGGAGAGATAGATGTCGGTGCGCTTGGACAATACGTAGTCGACGCCGAGCGTGAACTGATGCCAGCGCGGCTTGAGTGTCGTGCCGCCGGTGCCGGGCAGACTGTTGGCGCGGCCGTCAGTGAAGCTGTACACGCCGATCAGCGTCGTTGCCGGCGTAATGTTGTAGCGGCCATTGACATCGTAGTTGTTGAACTTGCGCGACGAGCCATCGTTGTAGTCGAGCTGCGTGTGGCTCCATGCGAAGCCGGCCGTCGCGACCGATCCGAACGCGTAGTTGCCACCCGCGACCGCCACCTGCTGCCGGGCGACGCCGCCGTTGATGCCATAGAAGAATGCGCCGCTGTAGTCGTCGCCGGACGTAGTCGATGCACCGCCGATCGCGCCGCTCGTGTTGGACGCGACATTCGGATGATCGAGCAGCAGATAGCCCGCGCCGAGTTGCAGCGGCCCGGTGGCATAGCTCGCCGACACGCCCCACGCGCGGTTGTTGCCGAAGCCCGCGCCGGCGCCGTTGCTGGCCTGATTGCTGAACGCGTAGAGCGCATCGACAGTCACGCCCGCGATGGTATCGCTCTTGAACTTCACGGCATTGTTGATGCGGAAGGTCTGATTCAGATTGTCGTTATCGCCGACGTGCGTGGCGGGCGACCAGAAGCCCGGCCCCGCGAACAGCGCGACGAGATCCGTGTTCGGATCGTACTGACGCCCGAGCGTCAGCGTGCCGATGCCCGTCTTCGCCACGCCTACATAGGCTTGCCGTCCGAATTCGCGTCCACCCTGTGCGAGCGTGCCGTCGTTGACGCGATAGCCGCTCTCGAGCGTGAACAGCGCCTTGTAGCCGCCGCCGAGATCTTCGACGCCTTTGAGACCCCAGCGACTGCCGTTGAGCTTGCCGCTCGTCGCCTGCACGTTGGACGCCCCACGCTGATTGTTCGTATAGGCGAGACCGGCGTCGATGAGCCCGTACAAGGTGACGGAACTCTGTGCCTGAACGATGCTGGGAAGGGCGACTAGTAAGCCAGCGGCGCCGGCGAGTGCGACTCGTTTCATTCGCTTCCTTAGGTATTAACCATGAGTTCGAGGAAGCCGGATATTACGGTCGTGCTTACCGAAGTCCAACGAAGGATTTCTCGTTTGTAATGGTGGGATCGTCTTATTTGGATTCCGGGTTACATCGGAGAACGATTGAAATGCTCGCCGCCGGCGTCTGGAGACCGCGCGTGAGATAAGTGCAAACGAAGCGCAACCTCAAAACATAGGACATCCCCAGGCGATGCGTATGCAACGCATTTCTCGAAGCATTCCAGCGCTCACGTGAAAAGGGTCGTCGACGATGCGCTCATACGCTTGCATCGATTCGTTCGTTGCGAAGCAGCGCTTTCCGATGGTCTGATTGAACGACTCAACGACGACGGAGGAATGTATGAGCACGGTGCTGGATCATCGAGAAGTGCAGTCGCAAACCGAAGGCCACCAGGATCTGCGCGTGCGGCGCTACAAGCCGCTCGTCGGCGCGGTCGTCGAGAACGTCGATCTCGCCGCGCCGCTGAGCAAGAACAACCATCGCACGCTGCGGCAGGCGTTGGTCGATCACGGCGTGATTTTTTTTCGTGACCAGGCGCTCACGTCGGAGCAGCACGTGGCGCTCGCGCGCATCTTCGGCAACCCGATCCGCAAGAACGTCTACCTCCCGGCGGTCTCCGGGGTTCCCGAGATCGAGGTCATCGCTCACGGTGGCGACAAGGCCCGTTCGGGCGGCACGGATAACTGGCACGTCGACGTTTCGTGGCAGCATCAGCCGCCCAAGGCCACCGTCCTTCATGCGAAGGAGATTCCGGAAGGTGGCGGCGGCGACACGATCTGGGCCTCGTCGGCGGCAGTCTACGACTTGCTGGACGCCGATCTGGCCCGCTACTTCGAGAAGCTGACCGCGGTGAATACCTTCATCGCGTCGCCGAAGAAGGGCGCGCTCGCGGATCTGCTGAGCGGCTATGAAATCCCCGAAGGCACGGAGGAAAACAGCGTCGAAGCCGGACTTGCGCGCTTCCACGATGCCGCTCTGAAATATCCGCCGATTGAAGTGCCCGTCATCAAGACGCATCCCGAGAACGGACGCAAGCTCGTCTTCGTCAACGAGGGGCATACGAGCCATATCCTCGGCGTGTCGAAGACGCAGAGTCAGAGCCTGCTCAACTGTCTCTACGATCTCGTCAAGACGCCGGAAGTGCAGGCGCGCTTCGAATGGAAAGAGGGCGATGTCGCCATCTGGGACAACCGGCAAGTGCAGCACTATGCGGCGCGAGATTACGGCACGGCGAAGCGGCGCATTCACCGCATCACGCTCGAACACGACGGCGTGTTCTGACCGGAGGCGAACGCGTGACTGTCATCAAGAAATTCATCCATGCAGCGCTGCCGGCCGTCGCGTTCGCCGCGAGCGCGACGGCGGCGGTTGCGCAAACGCCCGAAAAGCTCGAACTGCGCTATCAGGGCTGGGCGAGCAAGGTCCTGTATCCGGAGCTTGCGGAGGATCTGGGCTATCTCGCGCCGATCAAGCTGAAGTGGATCGGCAACACGATCAGCGGTCCGCAGGACATTCAGGCCGCCGTGACCGGCGACGTCGATTTCGGCGGCGCCTTCAATGGCTCCATCGTCAAGCTCGTCGCGGCGCATGCGCCGGTCAAGGCGGTGATCTCGTACGTCGGCACGGACAAGGAGACCAACGGCGGTCTCTTCGTCCTGCAGGATAGCGCGATCAAGGACCCGCGCGATCTCGTCGGCAAGAAGATCGGCGTCAATACGCCGGGCGCGTATCAGCAATATCTCGTGACCGCGTATCTGCAGAAGTCGGGCTTGTCCCAGGCCGATATCGACCGCGTGACGTTCGTGCCCGCTCCGCCGGTGAATCTCGCGCAACTGCTCAAACAGAAGCAGCTCGACGCGATCTTTCTCGAAGACATCATCAAGGACAAGCTGCTCGCCGATGGTGGCGCGCGCCTGCTCACGACGGACTACGCGCAGTTCGGCTCTTACGGCTATGCGAGCTATCTGTTCACGGACCGCTCCATCGCGCAGAACCCGAACACCGTGCGCAAGTTCGTTGATGGCACCGCCCGCGCGATCGAATGGACTCGCACGACGCCGCGCGACGTGGTCGTCGCACGGTTGAAGAAGATCGTCGATGCGCGGCATCGAAATGAAGACGCGACTATCGTCAATTACTGGAAGTCGCCGGGCGTGGGCGGCAAGGGCGGCGTGATCGCGGCGGAGGATTTCACGACGTACATCGACTGGTATGTGAAGAACGGCGTACTCAAGCCCGGACAGGTCAACCCGGAAGCGGTGTATTCCAACCAGTTCAATCCGTTCAATCAGGCAGTGGCCAGCCACTGACGCACCTGGAGGCGCAGCAATGAGTGCATTGATCGATGTGCGCAGGGTCGCAAAGGGCTATCGCGTGAATCGGCGCGATCGCTTCGCCGTGCTCGACGACGTTTCCTTTCATGTGGCCGCGGGCGAGTTCGTCTCGCTCGTCGGCCCGAGCGGGTGCGGCAAGACCACGCTGCTCGATCTCATCGGCGGGCTGACGCAGCCGGATTCCGGCGAGATTCTGATCGATGGACGCAAGGTCGAAGGGCCCGGACTGGATCGCGGCATCGTGTTTCAGCAGTACGCGCTGTTTCCATGGCGGACGGCGCTCGGCAATGTCGCGTTCGGACTGGAAGCGAAGGGCGTCGCGAAGGCCGAGCAGTTTGCCCGGGCGCGGCGCTTTCTGGAACTCGTGGGCTTGAGCGAGTTCGCGGACCGCTATCCGCATCAGTTGTCGGGCGGTATGAAGCAGCGCGTCGCCATCGCGCGTTCTCTCGCTTATGAACCCGACGTTCTTCTGATGGACGAGCCATTCGCCGCACTCGATGCGCAGACCCGCGAATCCTTGCAGGACGAGTTGCTGCGCATCTGGAAGCGCACCGGGACGACCGTCGTCTTCATCACGCATTCGATCGACGAAGCCATCTATCTCGGTCAGCGCGTGCTGGTGATGGCCGCGGCGCCTGGACGCATCACGCATGTGTTGCCGGTGAACGTGCCAAAGAGCGATATCGGCGAGGACGTGCGCGCGACGCCCGAATTCGTCCGGCTGCGGCACGAGATCTGGCAACTGATCCGCTCGCGCCACGGAGCCGGGCATTTGCAGGTCGCGCAGGCGGCCTGATCCACCTTCAAGGGAGCTTGGATGAGTACGGTCATCGCTGCGCCCGAGCGCGTCGCCTGGGGCTTGCCGCGCGCGGTCCGGTCGAGCATCGCGATCGTGGCGTTCGCGGCGCTGTGGGAAGCGCTGCCGCGTTTGAACTGGGTCGATGCGACCTTCCTGCCGCCGTTTTCCGTGGTGCTTCGCGCGTTGTACGACATGGCGGTGTCGCGCGAGCTTTGGGTGCATCTCTTCGCCAGCGGGGGGCGCGCGCTCTCCGGCTTCGCGATCGCCGTCGCGCTCGGCGTGCCGCTCGGCTTGTTCATCGGCTGGTATCGAACACTCGCCGACGTGCTCGATCCGCTGCTCGAACTGTTTCGCAATACCGCGCCGCTCGCCCTGCTGCCGGTGTTCGTGCTCGTGCTTGGCATGGGCGAAACATCGAAAGTATCGATGGTCGTCTACTCGTGCATCTGGCCCGTCGTGCTCAACACCGTGAGCGGCGTGCGCAATGTCGATCCGCTGCTGATCCGCTCCGCGCGTTCGATGGGCCTCAAACCGCTGCGACTGTTCGCGAAGGTCGTCTTGCCCGCGTCGGTGCCTGCGGTGTTCACGGGCATTCGCATCGCGGGCGCCTATTCGATTCTCGTGCTCATCGCGGCGGAAATGGTCGGTGCGAAGGCGGGCCTCGGCTATCTAGTCAACTATTCGCAGTTCACCTTCGAGATTTCGACGATGTACGCGGGCATTATCACGCTGGCTTTGCTCGGACTCGCATTCAATCAGACGGTGCTGCTCGCCGAAAAGCAGCTCGCCGCATGGAAGGAGCAGGCATGACGCAGCGCGCGAGCATGACCGATGCACAACGTCACTACGACGCCGACGTGCTCGTCATCGGCGGCGGCCCGGCGGGCACGTGGGCCGCGGTCAGCGCCGCCGCGAGAGGCGCGCGCGTGGTGCTCGCGGACAAGGGCTTTTGCGGCACGTCGGGCGCGACGGCGCCATCGGGCACGGGCGTCTGGTACGTGCCGCGCGACAGGGACGCCCGCGAACGCGCGAAGGCGAGCCGTTACGCACTCGGCGGCGAACTCGCCGAACGCGCGTGGATGGATCGCGTGCTGGAGCAGACCTGGCTCAACAGCGAACGTCTGGCGGAATGGGGCTATCCGTTTCCGATCGACGATGCCGGCAACGCGCGCCGGACCTCTTTGCAGGGCCCCGAATACATGCGGCTCATGCGCAAGCGTGTGAAGGAGGCCGGCGTGCAGATTCTCGATCACAGTCCGGCGCCGGAACTGCTGGTCGACGAGCACGGCGCGGTGGCGGGCGCGGCGGGCGTGCATCGGCAGGTGGGCGAGACCTGGAGCGCGCGGACCGGCAGCGTCGTCATGGCGACGGGCGGCTGTGCGTTCCTGAGCAACGCGCTCGGCTGCAACGTGCTGACGGGCGACGGTCATCTGATGGCTGCCGAAGCCGGCGCGGAGTTCTCCGGCATGGAGTTCTCGAATGCTTACGGTCTGGGGCTGGCGTTTTGCTCGGTGACGAAATCGCTGTTCTATAACTGGGCCACTTTCTACGATGCAACGGGGACGGCGATTCCCGGCGCGGGATCGTCGCACGGACGCGGGGTCATTGCCAAGACGCTGGAATCGCAGCCCGTGTTCGCATGCCTCGACCGCACGGATGCCGACATTCGCGCGTGGATGCGCCGCTCGCAGCCGAACTTCTTCGTGCCGTTCGATCGGCTGGACATCGATCCGTTCACCCGGCATTTCCCTGTCACGTTGCGGCTCGAAGGCACCGTGCGTGGCACCGGCGGCCTGCACGTGACCGACGCGACTTGCGCAAGCTCCGTTCCGGGCCTGTACGCCGCCGGCGACGCCGCCACGCGCGAGCTGATCTGCGGCGGCTTCACGGGCGGCGGCAGCCACAACGCCGCTTGGGCGATGTCTTCCGGCTTCTGGGCCGGCGCGGGCGCGGCCGATCACGCCCGCGCGGCGCGCGCGTTGCGCACGCCGCGAGCGTTGCTTCGGGCAGGCCGTACGATCTTGCGCGATGGCGGCGCGAACGCGCCCATCGATCCCGCTGCGCTCATCCGCGCGGTTCAGGACGAAGTGTTGCCGACGCAGCGCAACTGGACACGTCGCGCGGACCTGCTCGAAGCTTCGCTCGGGCGGCTCGATGCGCTTTGGCATCGCGTGCGAGGCGCGGCTGTTTCGGATCGGAGCCAGATGGTCCGCGCTCGCGAAGCCGTCGCCATGCTCGCCGTGTCGCGCTGGATGTATCGCACCGCGCTCGTCCGTACGGAGACGCGCGGCATGGCGCGCCGGCAGGATTACCCGGCGGCCGATGCAGCGCAGCGGCATCGCCTGCTGAGCGGCGGTCTGGATGAAGTCTGGGTCGCCCGCCACGGGGTGCGCCATGAAGCGAATGAGGATATCGCCGCATGATCGAAATCGTCGATACGGAACGCTGCACCGGCTGCGATATCTGCGTTCGGGTGTGCCCGACCAACGTCTTCGATGCATCGGCGTCGACGGATGGCAAGCCGGTCATTGCGCGGCAGGACGATTGTCAGACCTGCTTTATGTGCGAACTGTACTGCCCGGAAGACGCGCTGTATGTCGCGCCTCAGACCACATCCGGCGCGAGCGTCGATGCGGCGGCGACGCTCAAGGGCAGCTACCGGCAGGCCATCGGCTGGCGTCGCGGCCAGCGGTCCGGCGCGGCGGACGATGCCAGCTATGAGCTGCTGAGCCGCGTGCACTGAGAAGGCGCGTAACGAACGCGCCGCGCCGCGCGAGGGCTGGTCATATCGATATGAAGCTTCGTTGGTTAGCGCGTTGGCCGACGCTGCATAACATGAGCGGCACCGCGTGATGTCACGCATTCATACCGACGGGACCACCATGAGCGCCGACGAAAGACTCAACCGTCTGATCGACCCCGACCGCACTTCGAGCAACCCGAACGCGAACTATCGCAATGCCACGCGCTGGGGCGATCTCGTTTTCGTGTCGGGCAAGTCGGCGGGCGCTGCCATCGACGGTAAGCCATCCAGAGGCAGGCTGGGTGACACGCTCACACTCGAAGACGGCGTTTCGTTCGCACGTGAGGCGGCACTGGAACTGCTGCTCGTGCTGCGCGACGAACTCGGCTCGCTCGAACGCGTGAAGCAGGTACTCGACGTGCAGGGCTTCGTGAACGTCGACGCCGCCTTCGAAGACCACGCGAAGGTGCTCGACGGCGCATCGGACCTGCTGGTCGAGGTTCTGGGCGATGCCGGCGTGCACGCGCGCTCGGTGTTTGGCGCCGTGTCGTTGCGCGGCGGGCAGCCGGTGATCCTGCGCGCCGTAGTCGGCGTGAGCGACTGATCGCCCCGAAGAGCGACGCAGGCGGCGCGCAAGAGAAGCTTCGCGACGCGCGTCTTCTCCGATGTCATCGCGTAATAACGTCAAAAAGCACATGAGCGAATCGAAACACTCACACGACCGGCACGCGCTGGAGACGCTGCGTCTCATCGGCCCCGATCCGGAAAATTGGGTCGTCGCGCGGCCGGGCATCGACCATAACGCGTTGATCGTCGGCGGCGGGCAGACCGGCGCGGCGTTCGCCTTCGCGTTGCGGCGCGCGGGCATCGGCGGGGTCAGCGTGATCGACGCCGCGCCCGACGAAGCGCGCGCGGGTTCATGGCGCAACTACGCGCGGATGAATCGTCTGCGCACGCCGAAGATTCTGCCCGGACCGGAAGCGGGCTTGCCGGGACTGGGCTTTCAGGCGTGGCACGAGGCGCGTCACGGCGAGGCATCGTACGCCGATATCGAACGGATAGGGCGCAAGCAGTGGGCCGACTATCTCGCTTGGTATCGCGAGTTTCTCGGCATTCCGGTTCGCTATGGCACGACGCTCACGCTCATCGAGCCACAGGGTGCGCATTTCCGCCTGCATCTGACGGTGCGTACGGCGCGCGGCGTCGAGCTTCGCGTCGAGACGGCGCGCAAGATCATTCTCGCCAATGGCGTATGGGGCAACGGCCGGCCGAACATCGTGCCGCCGCTGGCGTCGCTGCCGGCCACGCATCTGGCGCACACGTCCGATGCGATCGATTTCGCGTCGCTCGCGGGCAAGACCGTGGCGGTGATCGGCGGCGCGGCATCGGCATTCGATGCGGCCGCGACCGCACTCGAAGCGGGCGCGCGCGACGTGCATCTGTTCGTTCGGCGCGCGGCATTGCCTGCGGTCCCGGTGAGCCGCGCACGCGCGTATCCGGGCGCATACGATAACTTTCCCTCGCTGCCCGATGCCGTGCGCTGGCGCCAGGCGCTGCGGTTTCGTCGCGCGGGCTCGACTGCGCCCGCCGACGCCATCGAACGCGTGGCGCGTCAGGCGAACTTCCATCTGCATTTGGCGGCGCCCTGGCATGAAGCCGTCGTCGATGGCGACCGCGTGCGCGCGCGTGCGGAAGATGGCACATTCGAATTCGATCGTGATCGCGGGCACGGGCTACACCGTCGATCTGCATGCACGCCCCGAACTCGCGGGCATCGCCGATCATGTGCTGCTCTGGCGCGACCGCTACACGCCCGCGTCCGACGAACGCGACGATGCGCTCGGTGCACATCCCTACCTCGGCGATGCGCTCGAATATGTCGAAAAGCGGCACGGCGAGGCATCGTTCCTGAAGCATATCCACGTCTTCAATCCGGCGGGATTCGTGAGCCGGGGCGTGCCGGTCGGCGACGTGCCGTGCATGAAGCGCGATATTCCGGCAGTCGTTCGGCGCATCAGCCAGGACCTGTTTCTGGAGGGTCTGGAGGCGCACGAAGTCCGCATGGGCGGCGATGTTCCGGCTGACTTCGACGAGGCGGCTTACGCGGATCGCGTGTACCGCAAGGCGGGTTAGCGGGCGAGGCGACTGGTATCGCCGTCATCGCATTCGTAGGAGCGCCTTGGACGATGGCGCTTAAGCAATCCTTGTCATTTGCATAGTCGCAATCTCGATTGGGCATCCCGAAACGGCAACCTATAATCGGGCGCCCGACTGCTTGCCTTCTCTGCCGACCATCGAGCATGCCGAAAATCCCGCGTTTCTCATCGCTTTCCGCCAAACCGCCCGGCGATCTGGCGAAGCCGGGGCCACTATCTCCCTCTTCGCCGCAACGCCGGATGCTGGGTGGCCTCGCGCTGTCGGCAGTCGTGGCGCCTCACGCGAATGCGGCGTCCAGGCTGTTGCAGCCGCTCAGCGTCGAGCCGTGGACGCGCATGCCTGGCGCGCCGATTCTCGATCATCCCTA
>Ga0160447_100133_pt1 | contig 51655 bp, 51 predicted proteins | sample HID1973K_E1MG_FD_108222 | JGI IMG/M metagenome (GOLD analysis project Ga0160447, IMG submission 108222) | Enriched mosquito-associated microbial communities from UW Madison campus, WI, USA - HID1973K_E1 MG | ecosystem: Host-associated > Arthropoda: Insects > Digestive system > Unclassified ...
AACTTCCGCCGACTGCGCATCCGCTTCGAACGGCTCGCGTTTATCCACGAAGCCTTCATGAAAATCGCTTGCTGCATCATATGCTGGCGACAACTGCGAACGTCATTTTGTTAACGCCTCTAAGTCGCCGCCGACATCATGACGTTGACCGGGCCGCGGACCCCGCACCCTGACTCAAGGAGAAACGTCATGAAAACAGATTTCCTGCACGGCGAGCAGAATGCCGCCCCTATCGATATTCCGGCCATCGGGCTGCGTCTTCAAGTACGAATCGATTCGAAAGCGACGGGCGCATCGGCGACGCTACTGGAAACGACGGACCAGCCCGGATTCGGCCCGCCGCAGCATCGGCATGAGATCGAGACGGAAGTCTTTCACGTCGTGCAAGGCCGGTATCTTTTCGACGTGGACGGTAAGCAGACCGTCGTTAGCGCAGGCGAGACGATCGTCGCGAAGCAAGGCACCACGCACCGTTTCATCAACATCGACGATCAACCGTCACGCATGCTGGTGCTGGTCACGCCTGGCTGGGATGCCACCCGGTTTTTTAGCGAACTCGGTGACGTGATGGCGAATGGTTCGCCGGACCCGGCGGTGTTGAAAGCATTCGGCGACGAGTGGCGCATCGAGTTTGTCGGTCCGCCGCTTACGATGCCCGCCGAACTCGCGCCCGACGCGTTGAGCGCGTAACGGGCGTACGCGCGGTCAGATGCGGCTTCTCGCTTGGAGCAGGTCGCGCGCGGTGCTCAGCATGCCGTCGGCGATATTGCCCGAATCGATCTTGTAGCTACCGTCACGCAGCGCGGCCTTGATCGACTCGACCTTGGCCGTATCGATGTCGGAACCGCTCGATTCGCCCAGCGCGGACATCGACGACAGATTCACCGTCGAGTTCAGCGCACCGGCGGCGCTCACCGACTGCACGGCGCCTTTCGTCGCGCGTTGCGTGTCGCTCTGGGCGGCTGCGAGCGTGTAGTTAATGGATTCGATTTTCATGGTGTCTACTCCCGACGTGTTGAATCCTTTAACGGTCCGGGGTTTGAAATCTTCACCATGCGCGGGAACGCGTGACCGATCCCGACGTTCGCCGCACCCCGCGGGGCCTTGCTGGGCGGGCGTCTCAGTCGTTTGAAACAAATTGAAACAAAGTGTGAGCAAAGCCACACAAGGGCGATCGGGTCAACTCGCGATGGCTCGAACGCGTCGCGCCGCGGCGCGCATGCGCCGGCACTTTTGCTTCTCCAGCCATTGCAGCGACTCCTGCACGACTTCGGGCGGAACGTCGTCGAATGAGGCGTCGCGAATCAGCATTTCACTCGCGGCGATGTCGTTGAACTGGCCGAGCTTGTTCTGCACGGACGTCAGTTCCTTGATCGTGCGATCGTGTCCGCCCTTGATCACGGGCTGAAAAAACTCGAGCAGATAGCGCAGCTTCTTGCCGGCCTTGCGAACGTCGTGGAGATCTTCTTCGTGGGCGGTCTCGTTACGCGATGCATATCGGCTGCGCTTCTTCAGCGCGCGCTCCGCCCGGCGAACACGATCCTCCGCGAAGTCCCGAATGGGAAGATCGTTGCAGCTCGACTCCAGTGCGATCTGCGCGCGAAGCAGGACGTCGTTGAGAAACGATTCGACATCATCGCTCTTGATCATCGTCTGGCTATGCACCACGGCCTGCGCCCGCTTTTCTTTCGCGGCGGCCACGAGAATGCCCATCGATGCACGCGACGCCTGCGCGGCTTTCAGAAGATCGCCGGCGATATCCCAGTCTCGCGTTCCACCGGCCACGGCGGCCAGGCGCTTGAATTCTTCGATGGCGTGTGCGGTCGCTTCTTCGCCGAGATAAGGCGAATAGGCCCAGTACAAGGCACGCAGTTTTCTGAAGGAGACGCGAAGCTGATGGAATGCTTCGGCATCGCAATCCGTGGCGACCTCTCGCGCCCGCCTCACGGCTTCGGCGACCACGGGCGCCGCCAATGATGAAAACGTGCTCGCGATTGATTCCGCGTCTGGTGTCGATGAATCGGCCGGTCGTCGGCCTTCCTTGAAATTGATCGGCCGGGGCAAGGGCCAGTCAGCATCCATATCCACCATCGAGGCCTCGAGTCAGACAGAATTTTGGTGGACTTGACCATACCACAGCGAAGTGCCCGAAAGCTGAACTCGATGACGATTTGATGAAGGTAGAACCCGTTTATCGATCGGCGAATTCGACGCGGTTGCGCCCGCCTCGCTTGGCGCGATAAAGCGCTGCATCGGCCGACGCATAGGCCGTGTCGAAGCCGGCTCCGGCTTCATTGTTGCTGATGCCGAAACTCGCGGTGATGCGGCGATCTACCGGCGGAACAATCAGCGATTCGCTGATGGCTTCGCGCATGCGCTCCGCAAGAAGTGCGGCGCTCGACGAATCATGACCGGGCAACAGCACCGTGAATTCCTCTCCACCCACGCGCCCGATGAAGCCGCGCTCGCCCACGATTCGCCGCAGACAATCGACGACGCCCAGTATCACCGCGTCGCCTGTGGGATGGCCGAAATCGTCGTTGATCCGTTTGAACTCGTCGATGTCCAGGACAATCATCACCGCGCTGTTCGTACGCAGCATCTTGCCGGTCCGCTCGATCACGGCGCTGCGATTGAGCACGCCTGTCAGCGCATCGTGCGACGCGCGATGTTCGAGCTGCGTGGCAAGCGCCTGCATCTCGCGCTCGGCACGATCGCTTCTGCCGATCAAACGCCGCGTGTCGCGCATCAGCCGCTCGAAATGATCGATGAGTTCGCCAAGCGACTCGCGATATACATGCGCATCCGCATCGGCGGCCGCATGCACGGCGCGGGCTTTCACGAGCGCCGCGCTCTCTTTCTGAAACAGATCGGGCGCCGCGTCCGGAGGCAGCTCAGGCGAGGATGTCGAGGGCATCCTTAACGTCCCTGATAAATGATGGGACGATCCGTGAATTCGATTGCGCCGAAATCGGCCTTCAGCTCTTCGCCGAATTCGGCAATCGTCTCGTCTTCTTCATCGTGATACCAGTTCATCAGCACGCGGCTTCCCGATTGACCCGCCTGATCGAGCGCGTCGAACATGCTGAACAGCATCTTGGTGCTCGAACTATTGAAGTAAGTCAGCGCGACATCGATGGTGATCACAGCGCCCGCGTTCTCGGCCAGATACTTGCGCATCTGCTCGATGACAGGCGCATAAAAAGCCGCCGCGTTTTCCGGGTATGACTCGCCCTTGAGCGACAACGCGTGCTGGTCGAAGCGAAAATCGACCTCGGGCGACGTCGTCGTGGCGGCGATATAGAGGTTATCCATGGTTCTTGCGCCTTCCTGCTCAGATTTTGGCCATGAGGCAAAACAGCGTGGTTCCGGGATCGTCGGCACGCGGGTGAAAAGCAAACTCGAGCGGCGCACTCGCATCGCGCGCCATCGTGAGAAATCCGAGGCCCGCGCCCTTGCTGTCTTCCGGCGTGTCGGACCGCAGCGATAGCTTGTACGCCTGCCTGATTTCTTCAAGCGACATATTGCGCAGGGGTTCGAGCTTATTGCGCAGATTCTCGACTTCCGCGGTCGCCATTGGATTGACGCATAACATCACGTGATGTTCGCCGTCCTTCGAGATGCACACGGCTCCCTCACGTATGGCTCCCGCCGTCTCGCCGCCCGCTTTCAATGCGTCCGACGAGTAGTGAACGATGTTCTGCGACAGCTCGACAAAGGACGAGAAAAGCTTGCGGCGAGTCGGCGCGTTCACGCCCGCGACTTCCAGTTGAAGCTTGACCACCTCGCCCATCGCCGCGACGATGTTATGCGAGAAATAGCCCTTGTGATAGAAGAGAACATTGCGTCGCCGCGCCAGATCGAAGAAGGCGCTGTCTTGATCGAGTAGTTGAGACATTCTGGAAATTGACTAGATACGGGCACAAAAGAACGTGACGTCATCGCGGCGAGGCTGCGTGCGTTGCCATTCGGCGAGCGCGAGCCGAAGCGCTTCGCAGATCGTCGATGGTGGCTCGGCCCGATGTTCGCGAATCACGTCGAGCGCGCGGCGCCGGCCGAACGAAATGCTTCGCGGGCCGCCGATCTGATCCGTCAGTCCGTCCGTGCAGATGAAGAAGAGGCTGCCCTTCGGTAATGAAATGGCGTGCGCCTTCCATTCATAGTTCGCGCGGCTATCGACATAACCTACGCCCATGCGATCGGGCGCGATCGTTTCGAACTCCGTCGCGTCCGGCGACAGGATATGCAACGCAATCCTCGCCCCCGCGAAATGCAGCACGCTCTTTGCAGCATCGAACCAGAAGAACGCGGAATCCAGCCCGTCGTTGGATTGCGGTCCTCCGCTCGCGTTGTTCACCTGCCCGAGCAAGCCCTTCACGTTGCGGTTGAGCGCCGACAGCAAGGCGGCCGGATCGCGCGGTCCCATCTGTTCGAGCGCCTTCGAGAGAGACGCCGAAGCGAGCAGCGTCATGAACGCGCCGGGCACGCCGTGCCCCGTGCAATCGGCTATCGCGCCGAACCAGTCGCCGGAGTTCGCCGCGAAATGATAGAAGTCGCCGCCGACCACGTCGCGCGGTTCCCAGACCATTGCGGCATTGCGTATATGCGTCGACAAAGTTTCATCGGATGTACGCAGCATCGCGCGTTGAATCACGCTCGCGTACTCGATGCTCTGCATGATCTGGCGGTTCTTCTCCGCCTGCATTTCCGCTACGGCGCTGACGAGTTCCAGTCCGCTGCCCACGCCCGTGAAGCGGCCGCCGCGCGTGACGATGAAACCATCGACGAGCGCTTTCTCTCCGGCCTCGACGGTTCTGAATGCAAGCGTTTCGATGCTCTCGTCCGCATCGACGATCAAAGGCTCCTTGTCCATGAACGCGATGCAGGTCTTCTTGTCGTATAGCTCGCGATGAAAAGGCTTGCTCATTTGCGACATGAAGATATCCCGGTTGATCAGGCCGATGGGACGAAGGCCATCGATGACCGCGAGACTGCCCATGTCACGACGCGCCGAAAAAATCTCCATCACGAGCGAGTTGGAGTCCTCTGCGTCGACGAACGGCACTTCCTGGCATAAGTCTCCCGCCGTGCGTGGCTCTATCTGGGCAGAAGATCGGCGAAACCTCGAAAACGCTGGCTGCATGGCACGCGGATGACATATGAAGAAACCCCGCACGCTACGGTTTCTGTGTGTACTTTATGTGTCAGATCAAAGAAAGATGGGCCGATTAGCGCGAATGTGAAGAACGATCGTTCGCGCAATCGTTTGCCCTGTGCGACGAGACGCAATCGCCGTCGTCTGCGATATCTGACACTCGACTGACAACACTTTGCGGATCGGCGTATCTTTACTTCCCAGCGCACTTCCTTCGGGCTTGCCGCCAGTCGCGTGCGAAGGCAATGGCCCGTGCCCGGTGCGTCTGACTAACTTCTTCAAAAAGGAGAATCACAATGAATGCACGAAAACCACTTGCACTGGCGGCTGGCATCCTCGCCGTCGCGGTATCGCTCAATGCGGGCATCGGCAGCGCATACGCTCAGAGCAGCGACGCCGCGCCGGCGACATCGGCCGCGCCGAGCGCCAAATCCACGAAGGCCGCGAACCGGCAACTCGCCAAGGACGTGCGCAAGAGCCTGACCAAGGTGAAGGGTTTGAGTGTGTCGAACATATCGGTTCGTGCTAACGGCGGCGCCGTGACGCTCGCGGGCACCGTCCCCGACGCCGCGCAGATCGACAAGGCAACCGAGGCCGCGAAGGGAACGGCTGGCGTGACATCCGTCAGGAACGCGTTGACGATCCGCGAAATCGGGCAATAAGAAAGCCGCTCGCCGCGACATGGACCGACCACGAGAATCAAGGTCGGTCCGTGGCGGATAGCGCCACGGATAGGAATTTACCCCGAGAACCGAAACGCGGATTTCAGCGGAGAATGGCTTCCGAAACATTTTTTCGACCGCAACATTGTCGATATAGTGAGTCGGATCACGCGCCTTGTGCACGATGCTCGGCAGCCACCTGATTCGACGCGGGCTCGCGACGCCGGCTCGACCGCGTGACATTCCTCTTGATGAGCGCCCTGTCATGAAAAAAGCGATCCTTTCTCTTCTGGCGGCCTCGGCGTTGTGCATCGCCCCGCTCATCGCAAGCGCGCAACAGGCGGTTCGCATCGGCGTTTCGGCGCCGCTTACGGGCATCGGCGCGGCCAATGGCAAGGACATCGAAAACGGCGTGCGGCTCGCCGTGGAAGAAGCGAACGCGCAACACATCAACATCGGCGGACAGCCGGTTCAGTTCGAGCTCGCATCCGTCGATGATCAGGGCGATCCGCGCATCGGCGTGCAGGTGGCGCAAAAGCTCGTGGACGATGGCGTCGTCGCCGTCGTCGGCTATTACAACTCTGGCGTGGCGCTTCCCTCATCGCCGATCTTCGCGAAAGCGGGCATCCCGCTGATCGATCCGGCAGCGACGAATCCGGCCATCACGCGCCAGGGATTGAACAACATCTTCCGCATCATCGCGACGGACACGCAGAACTCCGGCAACGCCGGCACGTATGCCGTGAAGGTCACGAAGGCGAAGCGCATCGCGGTCATGGACGACCGCACGGCATTCGGACAAGGCGCGGTCGAAGAATTCAAGAAGGCCGTGCAGGCGGCGGGCGGTCAGATCGTATCCGAGGAATACACCACCGACAAAGCCGTCGAGTTCAACGCGCAACTCACGAACATCAAGGCGGCCAACGCCGACCTGCTGTACTTCGGCGGTCTCGACGGTCAGGCGGGCCTGATCGTCAAGCGCATGAAGCAGCTCGGCATACGCGCGCAGTTCGTCGGAAGCGGCGGGATCGCCGATAGCGTCTTCATCAGTTCCGCGGGCAACGCGGCCGACGGCGCGATGGCCTGGGAATACGGCCGGCCCGTCGATTCATTGCCGGAAGGCCGGGCGTTCGCGGCCAAGTTCAAGAAGCGCTTCGGCGCGGATACGTTGACCTATGCGCCGTTCGCCTATGACTGCGCGTGGCTCGCTATCACGGCGATGAAGCAGGCGAACTCCACGCAGCCCGCCACATTCATGCAAACGCTGCGCACGATGCAATATAACGGCATCACCGGCCATATCTCGTTCGATAAATACGGCGATCTGAATAGCCCGACCTCGACGCTCTATCAGGTGAAGTCGATGAAATGGCAGCCGGTGACGACCATCGGCGCGGAGAAGTAACCTACGGCGCTCGCTCTTCTTATTCCTCCGCTGACGGCCATTCGTTCTCGAAGACGCATTCCTCGATAGAACGGCGCTTGGCCCAGCGCTCGGTCTCGAGCATCGGCGCAGCGTAGTAGCGTTCCACATGCCCCACGCAGAGAATCGCGACGGGCCTCGCGCCCGAAGGCATGTTCAGCAACGCGGCGACTTCCTGCGGATCGAAGAGGGAAACCCAGCCCATTCCGAGCCCTTCCGCGCGCGCGGCGAGCCACATGTTCTGGATCGCGCAAGCCACCGAAGCGAGGTCCATCTCGGGAAGCGTGCGTCGTCCGAATACGTAGTCTTCGCGGCCGTCCATCAGCGCCATGACGAGCACTTCAGCGCAGTCGCGCAAACCTTCCACCTTGAGTCGCATGAACGAATCGCGTCGCTCACCGAGGGCGTCGGCGGTGAGCAGGCGTTCGCGTTCGACGGCGTCCCGCAACTGCGCGCGAATATGCGCACGCGTGATGCGCAGAATGCGCCAGGGCTGCATGAAGCCGACGCTCGGCGCATGCAGCGCGGCGTCGATGAGCCGCTGCATGACCGGCGGCGCGATGGGATCGCTCACGAAGTGACGCATGTCGCGACGCTCGTGAATGGCGCGATAGACCGCTTCGCGATCCGCCTCGCTGAATGCTTTTTCCATGGATATCGATGAAGGTTCAACGCATGGAGAAGCATCATACTGCGTCGGGTCGCCGGCGCTATCGACAGGATTTAAAACCTCCCCACCCGATACGCGCCCGGATCCGCAAACGTCGCCTCGCCGCTCATCATCTCCGCCAGAAGCCTCCCCGTGACCGGCCCGAGCGTGAGCCCATGATGCGCATGCCCGAACGCGAACCACAGCCCCGGGTGCCGCTCCGCAGCGCCGATCACGGGCCGCATGTCCGGCGTGCACGGCCGCAATCCCAGCCACGGCGACTCGTCGAGCCGCTTACCAAGCCCGAACACCGGCCGCGCGATACGCTCGGCACGTTCGAGCTGCACCGGACTCGGCGGCCGGTTCCTGCAAGCGAGCTCGACGCCCGTGGTCAGCCGCAAGCCGCGGCGCATCGGCGCGACCACATAACCATTCTCGATATCGACGACCGGCCTCGAAAGCGCGGCACGTCCATCGTTCGCGTAGTGCATGTGATAGCCACGCTTGGCCATCAGCGGAATGCGGTATCCGAACTTGCGCGCCACGTCGCCCGACCACACGCCCAGCGCCACCACCGCCGCTTGCGCTTCGAGCAGCCCGTCCGCAGTCATCACGCGCCATCCGCTGCCCGTCCGTTCGAGCGTCGCGGCGTCGCCGGTCAGGATGCGTCCGCCTTCGCGCTCGAAGAGCGCCGCATAGCCCTTCGTCAACGCGCCCGGATCGATCACGCTGCGCGGGTCGGCCCAGTGGATCGCGCCCGCGTAGCCGCCATCGAGCGACGACTCCAGCCGCTGCAACGCGCCCGCGTCGAGCACCTTCATGCCGAGTCCGTGCTCGTTCGCGATCCGCTGTGCCGCGCCCGCCTCGCGTTCGAACTGATCCTGCGAGCGATAGGCTTCGAGCCAGCCCGTCGGCCGCACGAGATCGGCGACGCCCGCCCGCGCGATCAGCGCCTCGTGCTCCGCCACGCTCATCCGGATGAGCGGCAGCATGTCCCGCGCCGCCGCGGCGAGTCTCGTGGGCGCAGACTCCCACCAGAACCGCGCGAGCCACGGCGCATAGGCCGGCAGCGAGCGCAGGTCGTAACGCAGCGCGGTCGAGCGGTTGAGCGCGAACTTCAGCACGGTGCCCCAGTCACGCGGGAACGCATACGGAACGACCGACGACGCCTCTATCAGCCCCGCATTGCCGAAGCTCGTCGCCTCGCCGGGCGCACGGCGATCGACGAGCGTCACCTGCCATCCGCGCTGCCGCAGATGCAGTGCGACGCTCACTCCCACGATGCCCGCGCCGAGCACGATCACGTCCTGAGTCATATTCCGATGCCTGATGAAGTGCCTACTTCGCAATGATGTCGCGTTTGAAGTACTTCTGCGACAACTGACTGAGCGTGCCGTCCTTTTTCAACGCATCGAGCGCGGCGACCACCTTCGCCTTCAGCGCCGCATCGTTCTTGCGCAAGCCGATGCCGGTGCCCTCGCCGAGCGTCGTCGGGTCGGTCAGCGCGCCGCCCGCGAAATCGAAACTCTTGCCCTCGGGCTTCGCGAGGAAGCCGTCGATGGCTGTCTGCACTTCCTGCACCGCGCCGTCCAGCCGCCCCGCCGAGAGGTCCGCGAAAATCTGGTCCTGACTCTGATACGTGACAACCTGCACGCCCTCGTTCGCCCAGTGCTTGCGCACGTAATCCTCCTGCGTCGAGCCCTGCAACACGCCCACCGACTTGCCCTTCAGACTCGCGGGCGACGGCTGCAGATTCGAGCCACGCTTCGCGACCATCTGGATCGGCATCACGTAGACGGGCGGCGTGAAGTCGATGGCCTGCCTGCGCTTGTCGGTGATGTTCATCGCCGAATTGATCGCGTCGAACTTGCGCGCCTGCAGCGCGGGAATCAGCCCGTCGAAGCTGTTCTCGACCCAGACGCACTTCATCTTGATCCGCTGGCACACCGCGTTGCCGATGTCGATATCGAAGCCTTCCAGTTGGCCCGTCGGCGTCTTGCTCTCGAACGGCGGATACGACGCCTCGACGCCGAATCGCAAGGTCTGCGTATCCGCATGCGCCACGCCGAATGTGAACGCGAGGCCCGCCGCGCCCGCCAGGCAAATCATCTTCCAGTTCATTGTCGTCACCAAAGGTCGTCTGTGTGTATCAGCAACGTAGGTCCTGCACCAGGCGCGCAGCGTTTGTCGCGCGCTCACCGAAATATAGACCAGAAATAAAATTAAAGTCTAGAATAGACAAAAATGTCCACTCTTGGACGGCGCCGCACGAAACGCGCTGTCGCAACATTCGAGAACCGGAGGCTGACGAATGACTCTCTCGCCCGAACTCATGCGTGGCGCCCAGGCGCCTTTCATCGCCGACGAAGCGCTGGTGCGGCAAGCGCTGCCGTCGCTCGACGTCCGCGGCGCGCTCGAAAGCATGTTCATCGCGCTCGGCGATGGCGAAGCCGTCCAGCCGCCGCAAACGCTCACGCTCTTTCCGCGCGACGCGGGAGATTTCATCACCTACCTCGGCGTGCTCCCGAAACACGAAGTGTTCGGCGTGAAGCTCTCGCCCTATCTCGTGAATGCGGGCGCACCGGTCGTCACCGCGTGGACCGCGCTCATGTCGATGCGCACCGGCGCGCCGCTGATGTGGTGCGATGCCGCGCTCCTCACCACCGAGCGCACGGCGGGCACGACCGCGCTTGCCGTCGATCGCCTCGCGCGCGCGTCGAGCCGGCGTCTTTCGATCATCGGCTCGGGCGACATCGCGCTCGCGCATCTGCGGCACGTCGCGCCGTTGCGGGAATGGTCGGAGATCCGCATCCACTCGCCGCGCCTCGCGAACGATCGCGCGCGCATCGCCGCCATCGAAGCGCTGGACGCGCGCGCACGCGTGGCGGCATCCGTCGACGAGTGCGTGCGCGACGCGGATGTCGTCATGCTGTGCACATCTTCAGGCACGCCGGTTCTCTCGCTCGACGCGCTCACCACGCCCGCGCTCGTCACGTCGATCAGCACGAACGTCGCGCGCGCCCACGAGATCGACCCGGCCGCGCTCGGCACGCTCGATGTCTACTGCGACTATCGGCAGACCACGCCATCGAGCGCGGGAGAAATGGTGATCGCGCGGGAGCGTCACGGCTGGTCGCCGGAGGCCATCCGTGCCGACCTCGCGGAACTCGTGCGCGGCGCATGTCCCGCGCCTTCCTTTGAACGTCCGGCGTTCTTCCGCTCGATCGGTCTCGGTCTCGAAGATATCGCGCTCGCGCATGCGTTGCACGTCCATCTCGCGAAGGGGCGCGCGGCGGCGTAGCGGTATCATCGGTTTTCGCGGTTTCGAACCCATGTCTATTTCAATGCCACGACGCAAGACGCAAAAGCCGGATAGCGACGCGCTTCTCGCACGCTATGCGCACATCGCGGACAGCATCACGACGCTCTTCTTCCCGTACGCGGAAGTGGTGATCCACGATCTCTCGGATCAGACGATCGCGTATCTGTCGAACAATCTTTCCAAGCGCGAGATCGGCGACGATTCCGCGCTGGAGGATGTCGAAGAGACTGCGCGCGAGCGGCTCGTCGGTCCGTACGAGAAGCTGAACTGGGACGGACGCCGCATGCGCTGCGTGAGCACGGCGCTCTTCGACGACGCGGGCAACGCCGCGGGCGTGATGTGCATCAACTTCAACATCGCGGCTTTCGAAGAGATGCGCTCCATGCTCGATGTCTTCCTGCGCGGCGCGGGCGTCGTCGCGCAGCCGGTCGAGCTATTCAAGGACGACTGGCAGGAACGCATCAACACGTTCCTGCACGGATGGCTGCGCGATCGGCAACTCGCGCTCAACTCGCTCACGCGCGATCATCGGCGCGAACTCGTGGAGGCGCTGCAAGCGCAGGGCGCGTTCAAGGGCAAGAGCTCGGCGAACTATGTCGCGAAGGTGCTCGGCATGGGGCGCGCGACCGTCTATAAACATCTGCGCGAGATGAAAGACGGGGCGTGAACGTCACGCATCGTGTCCGGGCCTACAACCAGCGCCAGATACCCGCTGCCCATCCGGCGAGCGGCTTATGAGCCCACGTCGCCGCAAGCCACACGACGAGTCCGCCCAAGAGCGCGTGCAAGCCGAATCCGCCGAGCCGCGCGCGCCCGGCCGCGATCGCCGCGAACGGCAAGTAACTCGTCTTCGATTCCCATGCTGGCCAGAGATCGGGCTGGAGACGTTCCTTCTTCCGGTCCTGCAAGGCGGCGCCGACAAGCGCAAGGATGACGATAGCCGCCCCAACGATGATGTTCTTCGTCACCGGAAACACCGCGATGTGGCACAGCCCCCAGAGTGCGAACGACCACATCATCGGATGACGCGTCACCGCGAACACGCCGTGCGCCGCGTCCGGTAACGCGGCCGGACGTTTGCCGCTGGGAAGCGCCGGGTTGCGAATCAGGGAGCCCATCAGGAGGATCGACGCGATCAGCATGATCACGGTCACGATCGCCCAGAGCACGTCGCCTACCGGCCACAAGGGTGTCGTCACGGGCGCCTTCCGGTAGGCCAGTACGAGCCAGCCGAGCGTCAGGAACGCAATCAGCGAATAGACGCCCTGAAATCCCGCTTCGCCGACTGCGCGAATCACAGGCTTGCGCAGCGGATGCGACAGGAGAAAGTGGCTGCCCACGAAGGCGATCGCCGCAGCCAGAACCGCATTGGTGTTGTCCATTTGTCCGTGCTCCTCAACTCATGTCGTAGGTGACGACTCGTCCGTACAGGGCGGCCCGGATGCCGGGTAATATGGCGAAGCCCCCTCAAGGTGCCGACATCATGGCCAAGGTCGAAGACGGACTCGCGCGTTTCTACGCCCTTTCCGACGGAATTTTCGCCGTCATCATCACTGTGATGGTCCTGGCGTTCAAACCGCCGACAGGTCACGATTTCCACGCGCTGATCGGCTTATGGCCCGATGTCATCAGCTATGCGGTGAGTTACGCATTCATCGCCGTGGTCTGGTTGAATCATCACGCCGTGCTCCGGCATGCACAACAGCTAACCGGCACGCTGGCCCTCGCTAACTTCGCCAACCTGTTCGCCATTTCTTTCATTCCATTTACCACAGCCTGGCTCGCCGAAAGTGAAATGGCAACTTTTCCGCTGACGCTTTATGCACTGGTCTTTTTCCTCGTGCAGGGCACCTACATGGTTTTGATGTGGGAAAGCTTTTCTCACCAGACAGGTGACGACGATCCGTACGCGCGCAAGTGGCAGTGGTTCCGGGCGTGGATCATGTTCGGCGTATTCTTTGTCTCCGCCGCAGGCGTCATCATCCCGCCGCTTCTCCGGCTCGGGCTGCTCGCTTCCTTTCTCATTCTGTACTGCCGTCCCGATCCGTTCCGGCGCGCCAGATCGGCGGTGCAAAGTCGACGCGGCGGGCATTAGCCGATAGTCGCTAGTTCGAGCCCACTTCTTCCAGCAACCATTCCTTGAACGCCAGTACCGGCGCGTGCTGCTCGCGCTCCTTCCTGTAGACGAGGTAGTACGCCAGCTCACAACTCTGGACGTGATCGAACGGCTTCACCAGACGTCCCTCCGCCAGATCACGTTCGACCAGCGTGGTCCTTCCGAGCGCGACGCCGTTCCCGGATATCGCCGTCTGAATGGCCATCGCAGAGTCGTTCAATTGCAGGCCCCGATCCGTTTCGAACGAATCGCGATAACCCGCATGCAGCAGCCACGATCGCCATGTGGGAAAGACACCGAAGCCGCTCATCGATGTGTCATGAATCAGCGGGTGATTCTTCAGATCAGACGGCCGCCTCAACGCGTTCGGACCGTGCGCGAGCGCAGGACTGCAGACCGGAAAGAATTCGTCACGCAGCAAGAAGGTGGACATGAGATCGGGCCATGCGCCCGTACCATATCGGATGCCGACATCGATTCGCTCAGAGGTGAAATCGACGAGATGCCCGCTCGTCTCGATCCGCAGATCGTAATAGGGATGTCGGCCCTGAAAGCGGCCGACACGCCACAGAAGCCACTTTTCCGCGAATGCCGGAGGGACGGTCACCGTAAAAATGATGCGGGATTTACTCGCCCTCAGCCTCTCCACTGCGCTCGAGAGGAGATCGAAGCCGCCTTGCAGGTCGGGGAGCGCTGCACGCGCGGCATCCGTGAGCGATAGCCGCGACGGTCCCGAACTGGAGCGGTGGAACAGCTCGATATCCAGATAAGCTTCGAGGCCGCGAATGAGCTGCCCGATTGCCGCGGGCGTCACATTCAACTCCGCGGCGGCGGCCGGGTAACTCAAATGTCTCGCGACAGCTTCGAATGCGCGCAGGGCGTTGAGGTTGTTCGGCGCTCGCATCGCTTTTCGTACTCGCGAAAGTCGAAAACAGGACTTTACCGCGACATGTGTTCGAACGTGCAGCGCCCGCTTTCATCGCGTGCCGGCGGGTTCAGAGCTGCGTGAGCCCACCATCGACGACAAGCTCGGAACCCGTCATGAACGCAGAATCATCGCTCGCCAGGAACAGCGCGGCAGTCGCGATTTCGCGCGCTTCGCCGAAACGCTTCAGAGGGACAGCGGCCTGAATCGCGGACCCGGTATCGGCCAACTGTTTCTCCGACAGCCCCAGCTTTTCATGGAACGGCGTCGCAATCGGACCGGGACTCACGGCATTGACGCGGATCCCGCGCGGTGCAAGCTCTGCGCCGATCGAACGTACGAGCGAACGCGTCGCCGCCTTCGTCGCGGAAAGGATCGACAGGCCGGGCGTACCGACTTCATTGAGGAACGACGTCGTAATGACGATGGACGATCCTTTCGACAGATGCGGAGCCGCCTTTTGAATGGTGAAGAACACACCGTTGAAGTTGAGCGCGAACTGGTCGCTGATCTGTTCAGGTGTGACCGCTTCGAGGGGCGCCGCCGTTCCCGCCCCCGCATTCGCAAAGATCACGTCGACGCGTCCGAACGTTTCGACGACATCAGCGATAGCCTTGTCGATTTGTGCAGGGTCGCGTAAATCGACCGACAGCGTCATGGCGCCTTCGCCGAGAACGCTGGCGGCATTCGCGAGCCGCTCGGCATTCGTCCCCGTCACGACTACCGTGGCCCCTTCGCTCTGGAAAAGTCTCGCTGCTTCGAGGCCGATGCCCGAGGTTCCGCCGGTGACCAGTGCGATCTTGTTCTTGAGCTTCATGACAGACTCCTTGATGTGTGTGACGTATCGGAAACTTCGATCGGCTTTTGCGTTGCCGGTGCACACACTATCGTCGCTGCCATCTATGCCGACAAATGAGAAGATCTTGCGGGGCGGAAAAGAAAAACTATGCGGCCTGTCGATGACGCGTTCTCAGTCGAGCGTCTTGCCTTTCGTTTCCGGAATGCACGCGTAGACAATCGAGCCGATCAGGGCCGCTGCTGCGAGATACACCCACACGAAGTCGACACGGCCCGACTTGACCATCCACGTCACGATGTAAGGCGCTGTTCCCCCGAAGATCGCAACCGATATGGCATAAGGAAGCGCGATGCCCGTGACGCGAACCTCCGCGGGGAACTGCTCGGCCATCACGGCAGCGCAGTTGGCGCAGTATCCGATGAGCAGCACCATGCCGATCGTCTGCGTCATGAACAGGCTCAGAAAGCTCGCGGAGACGAAATGCAGGGCAGGCCAGACATAGAGCAGAGAGCCGATCGAGAAGGCCAGCAATGTCGGCTTGCGGCCATATCGGTCCGACAGCTTGCCGCCGAACGGAAGCAGGACGAGGAATACCACCAGCGCACACGCGTTCGCCAGCAGCGCGGTTTTCAGATCGACGCCCGTGCGCAAGTGCGCATACGTCGGAAAGTTCACCATCCACAGATAGTTGAAGAGCGTGCCGGCAATCGAAATGCCCGCGACCCGGAGCGCAGCACCGGGATGCTTCAGCAGCAAGTCTTTCAGCGGGCTTTTCCTGCGCGCCCCCGATGACTGAATGTGCTCGAACGACGCTGTCTCTTTCGCATGCTTCCGGACCCAGAGCGTGACGATTCCCAACGCCCCGGCGAATGCGAAGCCCGCACGCCAGCCCCACGCCGCAAGGTCTCCTTCATGAAGCGATGAGGTCGTCACGAATCCGATCAGCGATGCCAGCAATATCCCGCCGTTGAGTGCGAAGTGCTGCCACGAACCGACGAAGGCTCGCTCGCCCGGTGCGGCGGATTCGACCAGAAACGCAGAAGCGGAGCCGAACTCGCCACCGGCGGAGAAGCCTTGAACGAGCCTCGCGAGCACGAGCACGATCGGCGCGGCGATGCCAATGGTTCCGTAAGTCGGGCATCCCGCGATCACGAGCGATGATCCCGCCATCAGCAGCACCGATAGCGTCAGTGCCTTCTTTCTGCCGTAGCGGTCCGCATATGCGCCGAGCACCGCCCCGCCTACGGGCCGCATCAGGAAACCCACCGCAAACACCGCAAAGGTGGAGAGCAGATTGGCGAGAGGCTCGCTGGCATCGAAGAATTGACCGGCGAATACAGGGGCAAACGTCGCATAGATCAGCCAGTCGACCCATTCGACCATATTTCCCAACGATGCCGCCACGATCGCCGTTCTCGATCGTCGCTGCTCGGCGGTTATCGAGGGGGCGGTATCCAGCGTGGCAAGGCAGGCGCTTCCTGCCGGCTCTTGCTGATTCATGCGTGCGTCCGTTCCGCCCATATCAACTCCAGTTTGTATCGACATACGAAGTCTCCTTTGATCGATGTCGAGCGACCCGCAATCGCTCGTTCTTTTCGCATAGTATTCCGAATTAATTTGAATGTGCCCTCGCTGGACAAATGGCCTGCGTGGCTACAGCCGAATGATGACGGACTTGAGTTGCGTGTAATGAGCGAGCGCCTCGACGCCCTGTTCCCTGCCATATCCGCTTTGCTTGAAGCCGCCGCACGGCGTCTGAACGAATCCACCACTGTACTCATTGACCAGAATGCGACCCGCGTCGAGGCGACGTGCAACCCGATGCACCCTGCTCACATCGCGCGTCCAGATACCGGCAGCGAGCCCATAGTCCGAATCGTTCGCGATAGCGATCGCCTCCTGCTCGTCGCGAAACCTGATAACGCACAAGACCGGACCGAAGATCTCCTCGCGGGCGATTCTCATCTGGTTCGTCACATCGACATACACCGTCGGACTGATGAACCATCCTTTTCCGCCGTCCTTCTCCAATCCCGCTTCGCCGCCGATGAGGGGCGTCAGTCCATCCTGCTTCGCTATCTCGAAGTAGGCCTTGATCCGTTCGTATTGAGCTTGCGTAGTGATCGCGCCATAGGAAGTCTCGTCGCCGGGTCCGACATCGAGCGCCGATACGTGATCGACGAGCCTGGCGACGAACTCATCGTGAATGTCCTCTTGTACGAGCAAGCGCGTGCCCGCCGCGCACCACTGCCCGGCATTCCATGTGAAGCCGGTTGCACAACCCTTGGCCGCCGCTTCGATGTTGGCGTCGTCGAAGACGATGTTTGCGGATTTGCCTCCGAGCTCCAGCGTCAGCGGCAGGATTCGCTCTGCTGCAAGCCGTCCCAGCTCTTTCCCCGCGCGCACACTGCCGGTGAATGAAATCTTGCCGATATCCAAGTTGTCGACCAACGCCGGCCCAAGCTTCGGACCGGTACCGACAACGACGTTGAGAATCCCAGGCGGAAGGCCGCACTCGATGGCGAGTCTCGCCAGTTCCACCAGTGAAGCGGATGTGAATTCCGACGGCTTCGCCACCACTGCGTTCCCCGTCGCCAGGGCCGGTGCGATCGCGCGCGCCGCCTGATGCAATGGAGCGTTCCACGGCAGGATCACGCCCACGACGCCAAACGGGTCGCGTCTCGTGTACACGTGATAGTCGGCACCGGCGTTGATGATCTCGCCATCCATCGAATTGACGATCCCGCCGTAGTACTCGAAGTACTGCGCGGTCAGATCCATGAGTTGAGCCATCTCGCGGCCTGGCTTGCCGGTTTCGGCGCGTTCGAGCGACCCGAGTCGCTCCACGCTGTCCCGCACGCGCCTCGCCATTTCAACGAGTATCCGGCCGCGTGCAGACGGACGCATATCCGCCCAATGCGGCTGTGCCGCGACAGAAGATGCGACGGCGGCATCGACATCCGCCGCACCGCTATCGGCAACTTCGCTTTGCTTCAGTCCGGAACGAGGATCGAACTTGTCGAGATATTCGTTCCTGGAAGGCGGGACCGATTGCCCGGCGATGAAGTTCAGAATTCTTTCCATTTTCAAGCCCAAGCTGGTTTTCACAAAAGCCATGCAGACGAACATCGCTCGACCGGGATGTTCGTCAGGTCGCCTTTATCTCGGCGTGTGCAAGCTTTTCCAACTGGATGACGACCTTCGTCATGTCTTCACCATCGAAACCGTCCGCAATTGCTGCATCGAAAATCTGCTTCACTACGGAGCAGGCCAGCATGGGAGATTTCACCGCTTCGGCTTCACTCAAAGCGAGGCGCATGTCCTTGCGCATCAGGTCCATCCGAAATCCGAAATCGAAGTTGCGCGACAAGACCTTCTCGCCGAGTAGCGTATCGACGGCGAAGCTTCGGGCAGTTGCACTCTTCGACAACGCGTCGAGAATCACCTGTGCGGGAATTCCGGCTTTCACGCCGAAGAGGACCGCTTCCGCGGCGGTGACGAGCGCCGCGCCGGCGATCATGTTGTTCACCAGCTTCAAGGTCTGCCCCAGTCCCGGCTGCTCTCCGAGATGCGCGACATTGCGACCGAATGCGTCGAATGCGGGTTTTGCGCTTTCGAATCCGGAAGCCGCACCCGACACGAGAACGCTGAGCGTACCGGCCTTCGCACCGGCAACGCCGCCTGCAAGCGGCGCGTCCAGAGAGACTATGTTTCGCCCGGCAAATGCGTCCGCGAGCTTTCGTGCGACCGTCGGACCTGTCGTCGAATGATCGACGAAGACTTTGATCTTCGATCCTTCGATCAAGCCGTTCGATCCCGTCGCGACAGCCTCGACGATATCCGGCGTCGGCAGGCAGATCATCACGACCTCCGCGCGGTCCGCGAGATCGCGGGCGCTCTTCGCAGGTTCAGCGCCGCCGCTGACGGCCTCGCGGATAGCATTCTCTTTGCGGTCGAACACGACAACCGCCAGGCCTTTGGCGAGCATATGGGACACCATGTGTTTGCCCATTGCGCCAAGCCCCACGAATCCGTACGTCGCCATACCATGTCTCCCGATTGGTGACGAGGGCGAACTGGCGATCGTATGCGCTGACGCCATGTCGTATCGGCCCTTGTCGAAGAATTCGGTTGAATGGTATGTCGTGCCGGCGGCACGCTCAACTCAGTTTTCCTGTCACTTCGATTTACTTTTTTTCGTTGAGAACGCCGGCGTATTCGTGCCGGGGATACCGCATGACGAGCCTGCGCGCTGGTCATACAAAATCCGCCAATTCCCAGCCGCACGTTGCTTCGCTCCGCTATTAGCGATACCTTTACATCCATCCTTGTCGTCGTGCCCTGGTCAACGAGTGGAGAGCCGCTTCGTGAAGAAAACATGGGTTTTCTCGTGCGTCGTTGTCGTCGGCGCGATCCTCGGCGGATGCAACAAGGGCGGATCGCAAAACGCCACCGAGGCATCGGGCGCATCCGCGAGTCAGGCTCCGGTTCAGCCGGCGCAAAGCGCGAGCGAAGCGCCCGCCGCATCGGGCGCGGTAGGCACCGTCACCAAGACACAGTTGCCGGCGGAAGCAGGCGAGACACTGCGGCTCATCAAAGCGGGCGGACCTTTCCCGTTCGGCGAGGACGGCGTCCTGTTCCGTAACAGTTCGAACCTCCTACCGAAGCATCCGCGCGGCTACTACCACGCATACACGGTTCGCACGCCCGGCTCGACCGACCGCGGGCAGCGCCGCATCGTATGCGGCGGACCACGCAGGCAGGTCACGGAGTGTTATTACACCGAGGATTACTACGTCACCTTCAAGCGCATCGCCGAATGAGGTGTGCGGCGATGGCGGAAGGTCGTGGAAGGGGTTTGAACATGACGAACTGCCGGGTCGGTCGCCCGACCCGGCAGCATTCCCCGCAGGTTGTCATTTCTACCGTCTTTATTGCGCCGCAGGCGACTTCACGCTCGGGGTCGCCAGCGTGTTATTGCTCGTAGTCGGTGCGGTGGTGCCCGACGTCGTGTTGCTGTTCGTGCTGCTCGGCAGGCCCGAGTTCGGCGCCCTCGCGCCCATGCCGCTGTCCGAGTTCGTCATGCCTGGCGTGCCATAGCCGCCTGTTGCACCGTTGACCTGATTTGCCGGGCTGGCCGTGCTGCCTGCCGAGCCCGCACCATTGGAGCCGCCAGCCGTTTGTGCATAAGCCCCCGCCGACAGGGCGAGTGCGGCCACGGCCGCCATCAAAGTGCTGATTGTCTTGCTCATGTTCCGTCCCTCCTAATCGGGCTGAAGTATGGACGCAGACGCTCGCCGCCTGCTTAACATGGACCCCGCAATCGCCGTGCCGCAGTTTTACAGCCCCTCTTACATTTCCGATTCGACAGTACACCGACACGAAAGCAATGCCCTTCAGAAGCATCGAGTTCATGTCGATAACAAGGCTATGGACACCTGTGATAACAACATCGTTGGCGCGTTCGAGCTTCGTATGATCGACGCTGACATCGCCCATATTCGACTCGCGATCGAAGCGGTTCTGCACGAGTCGAATTCGGCGCTTCCGATGTTGTATTGGCGCAGGCGGCTGGAGCATTTGCTGCGTAGCCGGCACCTTCTGCACCATCAGTTCTCGGCCGTAGCCGACCTGCTTACGAGGATCGAGAAGATTAGCGAAGCGGAGCGTGACGATGCGCCGACCGCAATCGGCCGAGCATCTTCGTCACTCGCGCGCGCTATCGCCCGATAACATCGTTGGCCTCGTTTCGCCCGCGCTTTCGTTCGCGCTTGTCTTCGTACATCGCGGTATCGGCGAGGGCGATCGCCTGATCCGCGCTCACGAACCGCACCGCGACAGCACCGATGCTCAAGCCGAAAGCGCCCACCGGATGACGGCCGGGCAAGCTCGTTCCACTTCCTGCCCTCGCAAAGCGCGCCCGAATCTCGGCCGCGATCCGGTTCGCCTCGTCGAGATCGGCGGGGCCCGGACCCACGAAGGCGAATTCATCGCCACCGATGCGCGCGAGCATATCCGTGTCACGCGTGACGCTGGCAATACGCTCCGAGCAGTCCCTCAAATGACTGTCGCCGGCCGCGTGCCCGAACTCGTCGTTGATCTTCTTGAAATCGTCGAGATCGATCATGCCGACGATCACATATGAGCCGTCTCTCGCGGCCCTCGCCAGCAGCCGGCCCAGTTCGTCCTGCAATGCGCGTCGATTCGGCAGTCCGGTCAGCGTGTCCGTCAGCGCGAACTTCGTCAGATATTCGTTGGAACGGCGCACTTCTTCGAGCAAGCGTTCCCGCTCGATATGCTGAGCGATGATCTTCGAGAACAGGTTGAGCGCACTGCGCGCACGCGGCCCGATAGCCTGGCTTTTTCTGCTCGCGCCGCAGAGCGTGCCGATGATCAGTCCGTTGCTCGCGCATATCGGCGCACTCGCATAGGTTTCGATGCCGAGCGCACGGGCAGCCTGCGAATCGCCCCACACTTCGCTGACGTTGGACGTGAAGCGGCGTCCATCTTCGATGCAGCGCTTGCAAAGCGTGTCCGACCAGGGCACCTCCAGTCCTTCATCGATGCGAAGCTCGCCCGTGTTGCGCGCGAAATCGACGAACTGAATCCCGGCGGCTTCATCGATGGAAGTCAGATAGACCGACTCCAGCCCCGTGACGATTTCAAGCATTTCAAGCAGCGGTCTCGTGAGCTGTTCCAGACTTTGCGCTGAAGCCACCGACTCCGAAAGCCGCTCGAGCATCAATTCCATAGGCACCTCGTTTAGCCTGAGAAACTGAATTGTAACGGTGCGGAAGTCGGCTTCGCTTAAAGGATCAGAACGCGTGCGTCATCCCGATTCGCGCCACCATCTGATGCGAATTCGACGACGGGCTCGCCGCGCCGGGAATGAACGCCGTATCGAGCGCCGTGCCCGTATTGCCGCCGCTCAGCTTCTGATAAACCAGTTGCGTATAAACGCCGGTGCGCTTCGACAAAAAGTATTGAGCCATCAGGCCGACCTGATTCCAGTGCATCGAGTTATCGAAACCGCCGTGCTTCAGATGCGCCATCGTGTACGTGTACATGCCGGCGATCGACAAATCCGGTTGAATGTCGTACTTGGCGTTGAATTCGATGTTATCGAAACGCAGGCTCGCGTCATTCACCCCGAGATCGCCGAGATAAAGCGACGACACCGGTTGCTGCGCGTTCACATGGGTATAGACGAGACCCAGCGTCGCCGGCCCTGCTCCATAGCTCGCGCCGATACCGTAGATCTTCTGGTTCGCCGCGACGAAGCCCGCCTCGTCCGAAGCCACGGAGCCTGTCGATGTCGCGCCTGGCGCCGCGAGGTTTTCATAAACGGCGCCGATCGTGAATGTCGCATAGCTGTACTTCAGCCCGGCGCTGTACATGCGATTGCCCGCGAACGCGCCGGCCTGATTGCTGAATCCGTATAGCGCGGTCGCCGTCACGCCGCCGTACTCACCGCTCGTGAACTTGACCGAGTTGTTCGCATGAAACGTGGCGTCGGTATTGTCGTTATCGAGCGGATGCGAAAACAGATAACCGCCCCAGTAACCATTGGCCGTCATCGGCCCGATGATATCGGTCATCGAATCGAACTGGCGTCCGAACGTGAGCGTGCCGAGCGTATCGGATTGCAGTCCGACATAAGACTGATAACCGAACAGCCGCCCGTTGTAATAGGCGGCGCCGTTATCCAGCATGAAGCCGCTTTCCAGATCGAAGATCGCATGCAGTCCGTCGCCGATATCTTCGCTGCCCTTCAGGCCCCATCGGCTCGTCACCAGATCGACGCTCGATGTCTGCCATGCCTTGTGTCCACCCGCATTGCTCGTCAGATTGATGCCTTCGTCCAGCACGCCAAACAGCGTCACACTGCTTTGCGCATGTACGGTGGCGCAGGCGAACAGCGATATCGCCGCGAGGACCATCTTCGAATTCATGCTGCTTGTCTCCAGCGTTTGAATGGTTTGAGTTCTTTATGTTTCCCGAGCGCGCGCGGCGCCCCGCCCGATTCACGAGCAAATGCTTTATCGATTGAGGAATTCGAGCGTGAGGATCGCAACCGGAGCGCCGTACCCGGCGCTCCGTTGTGAAACGTGCAGCGTTATTCGGCCTGTTCGCGATTACCCGCGAGATCCCGCGCGCGCGACGTCATCGTCGCGCTCGCGCGGCGCACCGATGAGACGGCGTCCTTGCGGACCATGAACGGCGTCGGGTTCGGGAAAGCGCCACAGCATCGCCAGATACAGCATGCCGCCGACCACGAACGACACCGGCACGCTGAGATCGCAGCCGCCCGCGAGCGCGCCCAGCGGCCCGACGAACTGCCCCGGCAGATTCACGAACGCGAGACCGATCAACGCCGCCGGCAGCCACGCGCCCATCGCGCGCCAGTTCCAGCCATGCGAGAACCAGTAGTGGCCGCCGCGCCCGCCGCGGTTGAACACTTGCAGATCGTCCGCGAGATAGAAGCCGCCGCGCTGCACGAAGCCGATCACCATGATCGCCATCCACGGGCAACTGAACGTGCAGATGAGCGTCGAGAACGTCGCCACGCTTTCCACCAGGTTGAACGCGAAGCGGCCAACGAAGATGAAGCCGATGGCAAGCGTGCCGATCAGCGCCGTCGCACGCACGCGATTGAGGTACTTCGGAAACATGCTCGACATGTCGAGGCCCGTGCCGTAGAGCGCGGTCGTGCCCGTCGACATGCCGCCGATGATCGCGATGAGACACATCGGCAAGAGAAACCAGCGCGGCGACACCGCGAGCAGACCGCCCACGTAATCGTTCGAGCTGATGTAGGTCGGGGCCTGCGTCGCGATGATCGTCGCGGTCACGAGGCCGAAGAAGAACGGCACGAACGTCGCGATCTGCGCGGCGAACACGGCGCCCATCACGCGATGACGCGGCGTCGATTGCGGAATGTAGCGGGCCCAGTCACCGAGCGTCGAAGCGAACGAAACCGGATTGCTGAGCGCCACGAGCGCCGCGCCGATGAACGCCGCCCAGAAGCCCGCGCCGCCGTGATGGAGCGTGCCCGCGTAGTGCACGTCGAAGGCCTTCGCGAACGCGAACGCGCCGAGCACGAACATGAGGCTCGCCGCCCACACGGCGATCTTGTTCACCCACAGCATGAAGCGAAAGCCGTAGATACACACGATCAGCACGAGCACCGCGAACACCATGTACGCGGTGCCGAGCGTCCACGGGTTGACCGGCAGGCCGACCATGTCGTGCGCGCCGCCGACGAGCGCATCGCCCGAACTCCACACCGCGAGCGAAAAGAACGCAACCGACGTGAGCACCGCGAGAAACGAACCGACGATACGGCCATGAATGCCGAAGTGCGCGCCCGACGACACCGGATCGCTCGTGCCGTTGCGCGGCCCGAACAGGCTCATCGGCGCGAGAATGCAGGTGCCCGCGAGCACGCCGAGCACGATGGCCCACAGGCTTGCCTCGAACGAAAGCCCGACCAGAATCGGAAAGCTACCGAGCACCGACGTCGAAAACGTGTTGCAGCCGCCGAACAGCAGCCGGAACAGATCGATCGGCCGCGCGTATCGCGAAGCGTCGGGAATGCGCTCGAAACCGAATGTTTCGACCTGCGTGATGCTGGTGTTGTCTGCCATGTTGTCTCGCTCCTTGAGGCGTCGTCCGGCATGCCGGTTCACGCACTATCGTTATCGGCGGTCATTCTGCTGCAGCGGAATGCGCGCCATATTGCGTAGTCAAAACGTTCACATCAGGTCCGGCCAATGTTTGGCCGCGCTCACACCTCTACTGCGTGTTCAGGCTGATTCATGAGCGACTCGCGCTCGTTCGCGCGCATGCCGTAGACGCCGAGAAGGTCTTCACAGAAGGCCCGGACGATCGGCTTGTCGGCCATGCCGCGCTTCATCGCGAGATGCAGCGGCACGTCGAAGCCGAAGGCCGTCCGCCCCAGCACCCGGATCAGGCCGCGCTGCTCGAACGGTTCGGCGTGATGCGTGGGCAGATAGCCGATATGGCTGCCCGAGAGAATCAGCACGGTGGCCGCGTCGATGTTGTCCGCGATGGCCGTCACGCGGCGTTCGCCGATGCTCGCAAGCTCTTCGGGCACGGGATAGCTGCGCCAGATCCAGTCGTGCGCGCGCAGATCATCGAACGTCACATGCGGGCCGGCATGAAAGAGCGGATGCCCGCGCCCGCAACAGATCACCTGCCGCTCGCTGAACAGCCTCCTGTACGACAGTCCCGCGACGCGATGCCAGAAGTAGCCGATCGCGATATCGAGCTGCTGATTGACGAGGCTTTCTTCGAGTTCCTGCGGCGGCGCGACGTGCATCGCGAAACGCACGGCCTGATCGCGCTTGCGAAACGTGCCGATGGCTTCGGCGAGCCGCGCGTTCTCGACATGCGACGCCTGCCCGATCAAACCGATCGACAGCGTGCCCACGAGCTTGCGATCGATATCGCGCACCTGAGCGACGAACTGCGAAGTCGCGGCGACCAGCGCGCGCGCCGACGCGACGAAACGCTCGCCTTTCGACGTGAGCCGAAAGCCGCCGCGTCCGCGTTCGCAGAGCCGAAAGCCCACGCGTGCTTCCAGCGCGGACAACTGCGAACTGATGGTCGACTGGCGCACGCCGAGCGTCGCTTCGGCGGCCGTGATGCCGCGCGCGTCGACGACCGCGAGAAAGACGCGCACGAGGCGCAGGTCGAGATCGGAGGTATTGGAGAACATACGATTACGCCGTGCTCACATGGGAAAGCCCATCGCCTTGATGCCCTTGATCCACGCGCGCTTCCAGCCGCCTTCTGCATCGGCGCCGTCGAACGCGTGGAAGGTCACCTTCGCGGCCAGCCATCGCACCGGCTCGGGCGGGATGTACGTCGGGCTTTGATTGGCGATGTCGAGCGCGCGCTCGGGGCTTGCGCGATCGAACAGGATGTTCAGGCCCATGAACGCGCCGAAGCGGCTCGCGGCCACGCCGAAACCCGTGTAGCCGGCGACGAACACGGCCTTGTCGCCGAGATAGCGCTTCGCGAACACCGAGCCGCGCGAGCAATAGTCGATCGGGCCGCCCCACGCGTGCGAAAAGCGCACATCGCTCAATTGCGGGAAGGTCGTGTAGAACGCTTGCGCGAGCCGGTAGTACGTGTCGCGCTGCTGGTCGCTCGGCGGATTGGGATCGCCGTCGAAGTGATAGCTCACGAGGCCGCCGAAGATGATGTTGTTGTTCTTCGTGAGGCGGAAGTAATTGAGCTGCGTGCGCGTGTCGTAAATGCCCTGGCGCTGCTTCCAGCCGATGCGCGACAGTTGTTCGTCGGTGAGCGGCTCGGTTGCGAGCACGTGATCGCGCACCTGCAACACACGGCGGTTGATGTCGGGAATGCCCACTTTCGCGGTGCCGCTGCCGAACACGACGCGCGGCGCGCGCACGGTGCCTGCGGGCGTCTTCACGAAGACGGTCTCGCCTTCGTCGCTTACGGTCATCAGCGGGCTGTGTTCGTAGATCCTCACGCCGAGTTCGAGCGCCGCGCGCTTGAGACCCCACGCGAGCTTGGCCGGATGCACGATGCCGCTGCGGTTGCGCGACCAGAGCGCGCCCGCGAACAGCGGTGAATCGAGCTGTGCGCGCGTGGCCGCTGCGTCGAGCAGCACGACGTCGTGGCCATAAGACTTGTGCAGATCGTAATCGGCACGCAGATGATCGACGTGATCCGGATCGACGGCCACCGTCATCTCGCCGTTCCACTCGATGTCGGCATCGATGCCGTAGCGCTTGAGCGTCGCTTCGAAGCCGTCGAGATTGCGCTGGCCGAACTCTTCGAGCTCCGCGATATCGTCCGGGAACACGCGTACCGCGTTGGGCAGCCCGTGCATCACCGATGTCGAGATGATGCCGCCCGCGCGCCCCGATGCGCCATGCGCGATCCGGCCTGCCTCGATCAGCACGACATCGAGTTCGGGCATCTGCTCCTTCGCCTGCACCGCGGCCCACAGCCCGGTGAAGCCGCCGCCAACGATCAGCAGATCGGCATGTATATCGCTCACGAGCGCCGGTTCTGCGGGCGGCTCGGCGGGATTGTCGAGCCAGTAAGGCATGAGGCGCGTGCGGGCAAGCGCTTCTTCGACGCTCAATTTGACAGACGTGCGACGCACGCCGCGCGACGCCTTCTGCGCGGGCGCGGCGATGTCGGCTTCGAAAAGTTGCGCGCTTTCGTTCATGACGTGTCTCCTCCTCGGGCGCGGCGCGCGACGGTTATTGCTGCGGTTCGAGCACGACGTAGAACTTCTTCGCGTCCTCGATCGTTTCCCAGCGGCCCGCGAAACCCGCGGGCAGAAGATAGCCCTGCCCCGCCGTGAATTCCTTGCGGCCGCCGTTCACGTCGATCAGCGCGATCCTGCCTTCGACGAGCCAGACCGCTTCGTCGGCCGTCGTCGCGGGGAAATCGACAGCGCCGGCCTTGCCTTCCCACCAGCCGATCACGTAGTTGCCGCTCTGGCCTTCGGCCGCGCGCCAGTCGCTTTCGTCCATGCCGTAGTCCAGCTTCGTGAACTGCCCGATGCCCTCGCCCAGCGGCGCGATGTCCTGAATCAGCTTGCTCATGTGCTTCCCTTGTTGCGTCGGTTTGAATTGAATCGGTGCGCCAAAGTTACCGATTCACGCTGCCCCGGTATGCCCCCCCGCGGGGGGGACAAGCAGCGTTTAGCGAAGCGCGGGTAAATACCTAGATTTGCTGAAAACCCCTTCTGGCAAGGGCTATAACGCATGGTCTACAATCGAAGGGACTTTTCTTCGCGGCGCGCCATGCTGCTCAACGTACCCCCGCTCAATCAGGATCAAGCCGAGTTCGCGCTCTCGTTCAAGACGCTTGGCAAAGTCATCGAAGCTGTCGGCACACCGGATTTCGTGCCGCGTCTCACGCTGCTTCTCAATGAAGTCGTGCCGCTCAATGTCGTGCACATCGAGCGCTCACGTGTGGACCGCAGCAAGCCCACGGGCTTTCGCTGCGAATGGATCGGCAGCAGCGGCGTGGGCATGGACACGGGCGTGATCTCCGAAGTCATGACGCTCTACTACGACCGCTTCTACGATACCGATCCGCTCTTCGCGGGCATTCGCGGCAAGATCGGCACGCTGCTCGTGGTGCGCGACATCGGCGCGATACCGCCCGGCGAATTTCGCCAGCGCCTCTTCGACGAAGCGCTGATCGCGCATGAATGCGTGCTCGCTCGCGGCACGCCTCACGCGCAGGATTCGATCGCGCTCGAACGCTCGCTCGACGCGCCGCCGTTCACGCTCGCCGAAATGAACCGCTTTCGCAACGTGAGCGAGTTCCTGTTTCCGCTGCTCGAATTGCACGCTTCGACGAGCGCGGCGAAACGCGTCGCGCATCCCACTTCGTTCCTGCATCCGCTCGCGCAGTTCGACGCGCGCATCGCCGCCGACGACGTGCGCCTGTCGAAACGCGAGTACGAAATCTGCACGCATCTCATCACGGGCCGCACGGTGCCCGAGGCGGCGGAGATTATCGGCGTGCGCATCGGCACGGCAGAGTCGTATGTGAAGCGCGCGTTCGCGAAGCTCGGCGTGCGCACCAAGCGCGACCTGATCGCGTGGGGACAGGCTTGCCCCCGTCTCACGGCCACCTGAAGCCCCATTCACATCGAACCGGCTCGATGTGAACATTTCGACTTCGTGATTCGCGAGGCAGTCTCGTCGCCTAACATCGCCCCGTCCACATAACGATGACGGGAGACGAGCCCATGCAGCGTGAACTCAACCAGCCGCTCGGCGGCAACGACATGCCGCGCTTCGGCGGCATCGCGACCATGATGCGCCTGCCGCAGGCGAACAGCACCGAAGGCCTCGACGCGTGTTTTGTCGGCGTGCCGCTCGATATCGGCACCTCCAACCGCTCGGGCGCGCGCTTCGGGCCGCGCCAGATCCGCTCGGAATCCGTGCTGCTGCGCCCCTACAACATGGCGACGCGCGCCGCGCCCTTCGATTCGCTGCAAGTGGCCGATATCGGCGATGTCGCCACCAATCCCTATGATTTGAAGGATTCGATCCGCCTGATCGAATCGGCCTACGACGCGATCGTCGCGAACGGCTGCCGTCCGATCACGCTCGGCGGCGATCATACGATCGCGTGGCCGATCCTGCGCGCGTTGCACAAGAAGTACGGCAAGGTTGCCGTGGTGCATGTCGATGCACACGCCGACGTCAACGACACGATGTTCGGCGAGAAGATCGCGCACGGCACGCCGTTTCGACGCGCGGTGGAAGACGGTCTGCTCCAGTGCGACAAGGTCACGCAAATCGGCCTGCGCGGCACCGGTTACCACGCCGACGACTTCGACTGGTGCCGCGAACAGGGCTTCACCGTGGTGCAGGCCGAAGCGTGCTGGAACAGGTCGCTCGCGCCGTTGATGGAGGAAGTGCGCGCGCGCGTGGGCGATGCGCCCGTCTATCTGAGCTTCGATATCGACGGGCTCGACCCCGCGTTCGCACCCGGCACCGGCACGCCCGAAGTGGGCGGCCTGACCGTGCAGCAAGGTCTTGAAATCGTGCGCGGCATGAAGGGGCTCAACGTCGTCGGTGCGGATCTCGTCGAGGTATCGCCGCCTTACGATCAGGCCGGCACGACAGCGCTCGTCGGCGCCAATCTCGCGTTCGAAATGCTCTGCGTGATGCCGGGCGTCACCTACCGTCAAAGCACGCGAGGTTGAACATGGCTGCTCGACTCGAACGACATCCCGAAGACGGCTCGATCCTGCTGCCCGCCGCGACGATCGCGGGTACGCGCTACGGCGCATCGAACTGGGAAGCAGGCAATGCGATCCACGATGCATCGACGGGCGAGGTCATCGGCTGGCAGGAACACGCCGATGCCGCGCAAATCGATGCCGCCGTGCGTGCGGCGCGCGCCGCGCTCGATGCATGGCGCAACCGGACACCCGCTTCGCGCGGCGAGGTGTTGCGCAAGATCGCCGAACTGCTCGCAACGGAGCGCGCGGGCCTTTCCGCGATGCAGCAGCAGGTGAGCGGCAAGCCGCCGCTCGAAGCCGACACCGACGTAAGCGACGCCATCGCCACGTTCGATTACTACGCGGACCTGTGCGCGGACGGTTCGCTCTTCGCCGCCGACGCGCTCGCATTGCCCGACGACACCGTGACGGGCGAGCGTCATTACGAAGCGGTCGGCGTGGCCGCGCTGATCGTGCCGTGGAATTTCCCGATGGTCACGACCTCGTGGAAGATCGCGCCCGCGCTCGCGGCGGGTTGCACCGTGGTGCTGAAGCCCTCCGAATTCACGTCGCCGGTCGAGCACCGGCTCGCGGAAATCATGACGGCAGCGGGTGTGCCCGATGGCGTCGTGAATCTCGTGAACGGCGGCGGCGAAGTCGGCGCGCGGCTCGCGGCGCATCCGCTCGTCGACAAGATTTCGTTCACGGGCAGCACGGCCGTGGGCCGCAAAGTCATGCAGAGCGCAGCGCAGGACATGAAGCGCGTGACGCTCGAACTCGGCGGGAAATCCGCGCTGATCGTGCGCGCCGACGCGGACATCGAACATGCGGTCGCGCTCGCTTTGGGCGGCGCGTTCACGAACGCGGGGCAGATGTGTTCGGCCACCTCGCGCATCATCGTGCACGACGATGTCTATCGCAAGTTCATGGCCGCCTTCGAAGCGGCGGTGCGCGCGCTCGTGGTCGGGTCGCCGCGGACGGAGAACGTCGCGATGGGCCCGCTCGTTTCCGCTGCGCAGCGCGCGCGCGTGCAAGCGCTGCTCGAACAAGGCGTGGCCGACGGCGCGAAGATCGCGTTCAGCGGCGCGCTCGATGGTGCCTGCGCGGAAGGCTTTTTCATGGCACCCGTCGTCGTCGCGGAGCCGGATACGACGAACGTGTTGTGGACGGAGGAAGTGTTCGGGCCGGTCGCGTGCGTGAAATCGTTCCGAACCGACGACGAAGCCATCGCGCTCGCCAACGACACGCGCTATGGACTCGTGGCGACGGTCGTCACGCGTGACGACGAAGCCGCACGCCGCTATCGCAATGCGCTGCGTGCGGGCCTCGTCTGGATCAACACACCGCAACTGATCTTCCCGCAAGTGTGCTGGGGCGGACTCGGTTTGAGCGGCATCGGCCGTGAACTGGGCGTTGCCGGATTGCGCAGCTATCAGGAGTTGCGTCATACCATCGTGTCTCGCGGATAGCGTCGCGCATCCTCCTACAGTCGATAAGCTGTATATTCTATTTACAGTCGATGGCCTGTTTTCTGCACAAACAGCCCATAAGCTGTAAAATCGATTTACAGCTTAAAGCCTGTAGGAGCACGCGGTGGACTATTCCCTGAAAACACTCAGCCAGCTCAGGCCGATCCTGCTCGGTTTCCGCAAGGCCGCAGGCCTGACGCAAGCGACAGTCGCGCAACGTCTGGGCGTCACACAGCAGACTTACGCGCAACTCGAAGCCAATCCCGCGGCCGTGAGCGTCGAGCGCCTGTTCAAGGTCCTGCGTGTGCTCGATGTCGAACTCGCGCTCACCCGGAGCGAATCCCCGCCTCCCGTCGCCGCGAAGGCGACGCCAGCGCGCTCTCGCCGCGCATCGCGACAGACTGACGCCACGAAAAAGCGGGAGAACTGGTAATCATGGCGCGGCGCACGCAAACAGGACGGCTCGACCTGTGGATGAACGGTCTGCCCGTCGGATACTGGGAAAACGGCGCCGGCGGCGAACGGCTCGTCTATCGCGAAGACTGGATCGCCGATACACAAGGCCGTCCGCTATCGCTGTCGCTGCCCTTTACGCCGGGCAATCAGCCGTGGCGCGGGCAGGTCGTCACGGATTTCTTCGACAACCTCCTGCCCGACAGCGAGCCGATCCGCCGCCGTATCGCCACGCGCTTTCGCACCGGCGGCACGACGCCGTTCGAGTTGCTCGCGCAGCTGGGCCGCGATTGCGTCGGCGCCATTCAGATGCTGCCGCCAGGCGAAGCGCCCGCCGATCTCGAAAGCATCAAGGGCCGCGCGCTCACCGAAGCGCAGATCGCGCGACTGTTGCGCGAGACGACAACCGCGCCGCAGCTCGGCCAGCACGAAGCGGTCGACGACCTGCGCCTGTCCATCGCCGGTGCGCAGGAAAAGACCGCGCTCCTGCGTCACGGCAGGCGCTGGCTTCTGCCGGAAGGCAGCACCCCGACCACGCATATCTTCAAGCTGCCGCTCGGCCTCGTCGGTAACATGCGCGCCGACATGCGCACGTCGGTCGAGAACGAATGGCTCTGCTCGAAGATCGTCGCCGCGTATGGCCTGCCCATCGCGCGCTGCGAGATGGATCAGTTCGCGGATCAGACGGTGCTGGTCGTCGAGCGCTTCGATCGCCGCCTGTCGAGCGACAAGTCGTGGATTCTGCGTCTGCCGCAGGAAGACATGTGTCAGGCCACCGGCACGCCCGCGCTGCACAAGTACGAATCGGACGGCGGCCCGGGCATCGAGCGCATCATGGACGTGCTCTCCGGATCGACGCGCGCCACGCAGGATCGCCGCCACTTTTTCCTGACGCAGATGATCTTCTGGCTCCTCGCCGCAACCGATGGCCACGCGAAGAACTTCAGCATCGCGCATCTGCCGGGCAATCAGTACGAATCGACGCCGCTCTACGACGTGCTTTCGGCGCATCCGCTCATCGGCCGCGGCCCCGACAAGTTCGCCGCGCGACGCGTGCGGCTCGCGATGGCCGTGCGCGGCAAGAACGTCCACTATCTGATCGGCGAAATCCAGCGCCGGCACTGGATCGCGCAGGGACGGCGCGTCGGGCTCGCTGTCCCCGAAGTCGAATCGATGATCGACGATCTCGGCGCGCGCACGCCCGCGGTCATCGACGAAGTGGCCGCGCTTCTACCCGGCGACTTCCCGATGGATGTGGCCGACGCCATCTTCGACGGCATGCGCCGGCTGGCACGCAAGCTCGTGTGATGGGGTGCGCCGAGGCGTCGTTCATTTCGGCGGAGGCGCGGACGATGGACACTTCATGTCGGCGCCCTTCGCGCCATCGACGTTCTTCAGCGACACGAGCAGCCTGCTGCCCGTATTCGCCGTGATGATGTGCCCGTAACTGACGGTCGGGATGAACTTGATATCAGGCGCGACGGAGACGGGCGGGGTTTGCGCGCCATCGACGGTCAGGTCGAGTTCAACGGTGATCGAATCGATCGCGACGCCGTAGTTCTGCCCGTGTTCGGCCTGAGCCTTCTTGAAGTTGCACACACCGTCCAGGACATTCTGGAGCGCCGTCGGTATGTCCACCGACTTCCCCGGTGGAATGGGCGGCGTGTTGCAGGCGGCGAGGAGGATCGGTAAAGCCAGAACAGGCAGCGAGACGTACGCGCGCATCTGAATCTCCCAGCCCTTTGGAGAGGGCACAGTATCGAGCAAACGAGGCTTTTCGTCCATGCGGTTTCATACTCACCATCCACGCGAATCCGGGAGACTGCCGGTTCATCGGCCGAGCACTGTCACGGCGGAAAATCGCGTCAGTTGCGAAACGTCGCCACTGTCTCCCAGATAACGAATATCAGGCAGCCTGTCCAGCCGAACAGGATCGGCGGCGAGGCCGCGAGCCACCAGGCGCTGAAGGACATCATGACGCAACCAGAAGAGCGTTCCGTCGTATACCGCCGGCAGATAGTTCGCCTCGAATTCGGCGACCGAATATATGCCGCTATCGCGGCTCCATAGGCCATGCGTTTCGATGACTTCCGGGCGCTCCTTGTTCAGATACTCGGCAAGCCCCGCATACCCGCGACGCGCCAGCGTTGGGTTGGTCAGGAGCCCCGAATCCAGAATGTCAAGACGTTCGCAGCACAACGCGGTCCCACCGACGTCCGGCGTCATGAACTTGAGCGTCGATTGCCCCAGATGCTCGCGCAGATGATCGACCGATGTACCCGTCATCGCGTAGTTCTGTGGCGTGACACCGCGCCAGTCACCGGGGGATTCGCTCCACACTCGCTTTCGGATCTCGTCTCCGGCGGCATTCAATGCCGGCGGCAACGCGCCACGCATCGACGCACCGAGGATGATCGTGTCGACGTTTTCGCGCAGCACCGCAAGGTTGACCAGGAAGCTTCCACAAAGGCACAGCAATAGTCCGCGCAATACACGTGGTTGACGCATATCTGCGAAACGTTCCGCGAGAGCAAGGACGAACACGGGCAGCACCGCCACGAACATCCGCCCCGTATAACCCCAGTTTCTTCCCGATATCAGTGCGAACACGCCGAAGGCACATATCAGCAGTACGGGCATCGGATCCGGACGGCGCTCCTGAACGCGCTTCCGGCTCATATACATGCCAGCCAGAAACGCAGCGTTCACGAAGAGGAAATCCTCCAGCCCGCGCAGCTTCTCCGCTACGCCCTCCCAGCCTTTTTTACTGTAGGGCACCTGAAGCTTGGCCAGGATGGTATTCGGCACGAGCGCTCCGAAGACCCAATACCTCCAGATCGTCAGCAGCAGAAAAGAAAGCATGAGCCACGCGCACATTCGAATGGCACGCGGACGATCGTGCGGGCAAAACGCGACCATCCAGCCAAGCGCGAAACCCAGATAGAACACCGCCTCGAAGCGGACCAGCAACAGAAGCGGCAACAGGGCAAAGGCGAACGTCGATTGCGCGCGCCAGGAGAGCACGAATGCAGACAGCAGCAACGCAAAGACAGTCATTTCCATGCCATTGACGATCTCGGCCTGGAAGGCTGGCAGCAGCCCCAGCAGGCTCACCACGATGAGGCGATGCGTCGGGCTCGGCAGGAACGGTTGAAGTGCGCGCCACACGAGCACCAAAGTCGCGCTCAGTGCGATGAAGGAGAGCAATTGCGCCGTCCTGATTGCTTCGAGAAAGCCTGGCTGAAGCAGCCACTGCCCCATCGCCAGCATCGCCGTCATGAGCAGGCTCGACGTACCTTCAGCCGACACCGAAGCGGGCGTCAACGCAAATAAGCCGTGCCGTCCGAGTGTGCGCGCATAGGCCACGGTGATGGCGCCATCATCCCAGCCATAGGGGCCGACGAGCGCTATCGCCGTCAACGAAAGCGCCGCATACGCGACAACGAAGAGGAACCCGGTGGCTCCCGCTCTCGCCTCGATCCTGTATGTACGGTGCTCGGGCATAGTCAGTCGGCGCAAGTGACATGACGGATGATACATCGGGCAATAGCGGGCGAACCTCGAAGTCTCAGAAAGCAGTGCGATCACGCAGACGCTTCTTCAAGACCGGTCCAGCTCCGCGAACAACCAGTCCTGAAAACTGCGCACCTTCGGCAAGTCCGCGCACGACTTGAGCAGATTCAGCGTATATCCATTGACCTTGAGTCCGTCGAAGCCGAACGGCGCGACGAGCCGCCCCGTCTCCAGTTCGCGCTGCACCAGAAGTAAGCTCTCCAGACACACGCCCCCGCCATCCGTCGCCGCGCTGATCGCCATGAACGAGCGATCGAAACGCGGCCCGCGCGAGATATCGATCGGCGTCTTGCGATGCAGCCGCATGAAGTCGCGCCAGCCGACGAGACATCCCTCGCTGTGAATGAGCGTGTGATGCCGCAGGTCCGCGACCGTGCGTATCGGATGCTCGCCTTCGAGCAGCGTCGGCGAGCACAGCGGCACGATCGTTTCGGTAGGCAGATCGAGCACCATCGTTCCCGCCGGCTGCAAGCGGCGCGCGCCATAACGCAAATCGATATCCACCGCCTCGCGCGTCAGGTCCACCGGATCGTTCGATGCATTCAGCCGCAAGTCGATATCCGGATGCAGCGCCGAAAAGCGCGCGAGCCGCGGCATCAGCCATTGCGTCGCGAAGCTCGGCGTTGAATGAAGCGTGAGGATGTCGCTCTTGGCCACGCGCCCGATATCGCGCGTCGCCTTGTCGATGCGCGCGAACGCCGCGCCGATCTCCTCCGCATAGCGCCGCCCGCTGTCGGTCAGGATCACCGTCCGGTGCATGCGATGAAAGAGCCGCACGCTCAGTTGCTCCTCGAGCAATTTGATCTGATGACTGACCGCCGAAGGGGTCACGAAAAGCTCGTCCGCAGCAAGCGAGAACGACGAAAGCCTCGCAGCGGCCTCGAAAGCCTGTATGGACTTGAGCGTGACTCGATGTTGCATTGCAGTGATCGCATGAATTCAGTTCAACGATCAGCCACTTTAATTCGTTTGAGCGCGCGTCATCAAGCGAATACGCTTCATATACGGGCCTGACGCACCAAACAAGGGAATACCCGGATCGCAGGCGCAACCGACAAAAGCAAACAAGGAGACATCGCCGTGAACACGAGCATCACGCAGCTCGCGGAACATGCTCATCGCATCCGCCGCAACGCGCTACTCATGGGTGAAGTGCAGGGCCAGGGCTATATCGGCCAGGCGCTCGATATCGCCGATGTGCTGGCCGTCGCCTACTTCGGCGCGATGAACTATCGCCCCGAAGACCCCGACTGGGAAGAGCGCGACCGCTTCCTGCTCTCGAACGGCCACTATGCGATCGCGCTGTACGCCGCGCTTTTCGAAGCGGGCATCCTGCCGCAGGAAGAACTCGAAACCTACGGCAGCGACGACAGCCGTCTGCCGATGTCCGGCATGGCGAGCTACACGCCGGGCATGGAGATGTCGGGCGGATCGCTCGGGCAAGGACTCACGATTGCGGTAGGCCGTTGTCTCGGCCTGAAGCGCAAGGGCTCGAAGTCCTTCGTCTATACGCTCTTCTCCGATGGCGAACTCGACGAAGGTTCGGTCTGGGAAGGCCTCATGTCCGCCGCGCACTGGAAGCTCGACAACCTCATCGCGATGGTCGATGTGAACAATCAGCAAGCCGATGGCCCTTCGACGCAGATCATGGCGTTCGAGCCGCTCGTCGAAAAGCTCGAAGCGTTCGGCTGGTACGTGCAGCGCATCGACGGCAACGATATCGACGCCGTGAAGCAGGCCTTCGACAACGCGCGCAACTTGAAGGACGCGAAGCCGCGCATCATCGTGTGCGATACGAAGATGGGCTGTGGCGTGCCGTTCCTCGAACAGCGCGAGAAAAACCATTTCATCCGCGTCGATGCCCATGAATGGCAACTGGCGCTTCAAGCACTCGAAGCAGGGAGACAAGCATGAGCACCCGTCTGAAAACTTCCGCGATGATCGCGTCGATTGCAAGCGAAGGACAGCTCACGCGTTCCGCGCCGTTCGGTCATGCGCTCGTCGAACTGGCGCGCACGAAGGCGAACGTCATCGGCATGACGGCCGATCTCGGCAAATACACCGACCTGCATATCCTCGCGAAGGAATTTCCCGAGCGCTATTACCAGATGGGCATGGCCGAGCAATTGCTGATGGGCGCGGCGTCCGGCTTCGCGCATGAAGGCGCGCAGCCCTTCGTCACGACCTATGCGGTGTTCGCGACGCGACGTGCTTATGACTTCATCCATCAGACGATCGCGGAAGACAATCTTGATGTGAAGATCGTCGCCGCGCTGCCGGGTTTGACGACCGGTTACGGCCCGAGCCATCAGGCCGCCGAAGACCTCGCGCTGATGCGCGCGATGCCGAACATGACCGTGATCGATCCGTGCGATGCGCTCGATATCGAGCAGATGGTGCCCGCTATCGCCGCACATAAAGGCCCGGTGTATGCGCGTCTGTTGCGCGGCAACGTGCCCGCCGTGCTCGACGAATACGATTACCAGTTCGAATTGGGCAAGGCGAAGCTCATTCGCGATGGCCGCGATGTGCTCGTCATCTCGTCCGGCATTATGACGATGCGCGCGCTCGAAACCGCCAAGGCATTGCAGGCCGATAGCGTCGATGTGGCGGTGTTGCATGTGCCGACGATCAAGCCGCTCGATACCGAGACGATCCTCCGCGAGGCGAAGCGTTCGGGCCGTCTCGTGGTGGTGGCCGAAAACCACACGACGATCGGCGGATTGGGCGAAGCGGTCGCGACTGCTCTGCTGACCGCCGGCGTCACGCCGGCATATCGTCAGATCGCGCTGCCCGATGCGTTCCTCGATGCAGGCGCGCTGCCTACGCTGCACGATCGCTATGGCATTTCGACCAATGTGATGTCGAGCACTATCAAAGGCTGGCTCGCTTGATACACACTTGATGCAACCGCGCCGCGCGGTTCGATGAATCGCGCGGCCCTCTGTCACTTCTTCTTGCGCCCGCTTTTCTTCGCGCCCGCCGCATCTTTCGCGACGACCACGCCCGGACCATTCATCGCTTCGATCCACGAGAGTGCATCGGCATAAGCGAGGAATTGCTGGAAATAGCCCGGCGATACTTCGCGCATGAGCGACAACGAACGATGCACGAGACTGCTCGAATTGAGCGGTCCCGCATTCCTCGGCACTTGCGCGAGCGAATCGCGCAACTGCTTTTCCGCGCTGACTTTCGACCACACCGCGCGGAAGTATTCGAGCAACTCGGCATGCGATGTCGTGTAAGCCGAAGACGACTTCGCGATATCTTCGACGAGCGTGGCAAGCGGTCCGCGTTCATCGTCGTTCTGAATCGCGGCGCGCTGCGACACGGCACGTTCGATATCGCTTCGATAAAGATCGAGCAACAGCGCGACGCGCGCATCGAGCATGCGACGCGCTTCGCCGTCGTAAGCAGCCGCGCGTTTGTCGAGCGCATCGATGAGATGAAAGCGCACGGGATTCGCACGATCGTCGCCATTCGCGCGCCATGCGTCGAGCGTCGAGCGTGCGGGCGCCACGTTATTCATGCGCCTTCACCGCGCCATCCGATGACCGCGGCACAGCGGAAATCTCCACGCGACGATTCTTCGCGCGGCCGATTTCATCGGCGTTGGAACTCACGGGTTGCTCCGAACCGAACGCAGCCGCGAACACCGACGACGACGGCACGCCCGCATCGATCAACGCACGCGTGACAGTCAGCGCGCGTTTCGCGGAGAGCTCCCAGTTGTCCGCGAAGCGCCGGTTGCCTTCGTGCACCTGCTGATCGTCGGCGAAACCGCTCACCATGAGGATCTCCTCATGCGCGTGCAAGTAGGAGGCAAGGGGCCCGGCGAGGCTCTTCAGCACATCGCGGCCTTGCGGCTGCAACTGATCCGAATTGAGCGCGAAGAGCACGCTGCCGCTGATGCCGATGCGCCCGTTCACGAGCGTCACGCGTCCCGACGCGAGCGGCCCCGCGAGCGCCTGTTCCAGCGTCTTGCGGCGCTGCGTTTCTTCCTGACGATGCTTCACCTCTTCGTCGAGCTTGTTCTCGAGCTGCAACTGCACGCCGATCACGCCGACGAGTATCAGCACGAACGCGCCCAGCAGCACCGACATCAAGTCGGCGAACGCAGCCCAGATCGGCGCGGCGTGTTCCGCGCCGCCGTCGATTTCCTCGTTCATGCCGCCCGCGCTCCGGCCACGCGCTGACCCGCGATATGCTGCAAGTCCTCGACGATCTGCTTCTGCGACATCATGCTGAGATCGATGACTTCCTTCGCCTGAGCGACGTAATACGCGAGCTGCTCGTCGCTGCGAGCGAGGGATTTGTCGAGCGCAGTTTCGATCCGTTCGAGATGCGCGACGAGCTTGTCGTTCGATGCACCGAAGGACTGCACGGCCGCACCGAATGCGTCCGACAGGCTCGCCATTTCGACGGCGCTCGCCGTCACTTGCGCGGCCATCGCGCCGAGCTTGCCGGCTTCGGTTTCGACCGTGCCGGTGAACTGTGTGCCCACGCGTTGCAGCAGCGTCGCCGATGTATCGACCAATGCGTCGATCGCGGCGCGTTGTTCGTTCGATGCGTGGTTCACGGCATCGAGCAATGTTTCGACCGTGGCAAGCAGACGGCTGCGTTCGTCGAGCATCGCGGTGTCGCGGACCATCGAATCGGAGAGCTTCTGACGCATTTCGGCGACGACTTCAGCGGCGGCCTTCGGTGCTTCCGACGCCGCCTGAACAAGACGCTCGATCTCCGCGATGGTCGCGCTTGCGTGCGCCTGCGATTGCGCGGACATGTCGTGCGCGGTTTGCGCGAGCGCGTCGCAAATGTCCTTCTGACGATCCGCCGCCACCGCGCTCGTCTGCTGCCATTGCTCGCGCAACGAGACGGCGATCGTGTCGAGGGCACCGCTCCATGTCGCAAGGCGCTCGTCCGCATGTTGTGCGAGTTCTACGCGCAGATCCGCATGCGATCGATCGACCGATTGCACGAGCGATGCCGCATGTCGTTCGAAGCTGGCGGCCGCGGCCGTCAATGCGTTCTGATTCTGCGCGGCGCTTTGCTCGCTGGTGCGCGCGTGCTGTTCGAGCGCATCGCGCCATGTTTGCGACATGTTGCCCGTAGCGGTTTCGAGGCGCGCGGAAACATCGTCGATCAGCCCGGAAGAACGCGCTTCGAAGGTCTGCGCGAATTGCGCCATCGATGCATCCATGCGTGCGACGAGCGCATCGCTCGATTGCTCGTGCTTCGCGACCGACGCTTCCAGCCCGCCCGACACGCGGTCCATGTGCGCGGACACGCCTTCGACGAGATGCGTCGCGCGCTGATCGAACGCTTGTGTGAAGCGATCGAGCGATATGCCCATCTCGCCCACGAGCGCCGCGCTCGATTGCGCGTGCTTCGAGAGCGACTCGCTCCAGATCTCCGCGACCTTCGCCGACGATGCCTCGAAGCCGCTCGACAAGCCTTCCAGTTGACGCGCGACCGCGTGCTCGACGCTGCCATGCAAGGCGGTGACTTCGCGCGCGATGCCGTCCATCGTCGCCTGCATGACGGGCTGCAATGCGGCGCTCGCGGCACGCGCGCTGTCGGCGACGCTCTGCTTCAGCGACAGTTCCACCGATGTCGCGAGCCGCCTATACGACGTCTCCGCTTTCGCATGAAACGCATCCTGACCGGCGATCTGGCGTTCGCTTGCCGCGAGGCTTTGCTGCTCGATTGCGATGGTCATCGACTGAAGACGATCGACGAGCTTCGGCATCAGTTCGGTCTGAAGCTGCAGCAGTTTGAACGTCTCCTCGCGCTGATGCGCCTGCGTGAAAGCGCGCAGCGTCGTCGCGATCTTCACGTCGAGTTGCTGCGTCACATGCAGGCGCTCGCGGCGGCATAGCGCGGATAACAGGCCGAGCATCGCGGAGGTCGCGACACCCGCGATCGACGTGCCGAACGCGAAGCCGAGGCCCGTCACCGGCGCGGAAAGCGAGGCGCGGATCGCCGTGAGATCGGATGCGCTCTGCAACGCGGTGCCGGTGCCGCGCAATGTCGCGACCATGCCGAGCAGCGTGCCGAGCATGCCGAGCAGCACGAGCAGGCCGACGAGATACGGCGCGAGCACCGGACCGGGCAACGCCGCGCGCTCACCCTCGACGCGCAGGCGCACCGCATTGCGCAGACTCGGATGCAGGCTGTCGAGCCACACGACGAAGCTGCGCGGCGCGCTCGCCAGTTGCGCGACGGCCTGTTCGAGCGAGCCGGTGATCTGTTGATAGCGGCGCAATTCCGCCGCGCCCGCGAGATAGCATCCGGCGATCACGAGCGTGACGGCGAACGCGATCGCATTCGAGGCGATATACGCGATGCCGATGCCCAGCACCGCGGCGAGGCCAATCGAGAAGACAACGATGTTCAAAAGATTTCGGGGCATAGCGAGCCAGTTAGCGGGGGCGAAGAGCCGCGAGCAAGCCTTCGATCGGTTGAAAACGAACATCCAGTTCGGCGAGCAGCACGCTTTGCAGATCCTTGCGAAACACGTCGAGCCATGCGTTGGCCACCGGTGTTTCCACCGCAGCGTGCGCGCTTTTCAGGCGCTCGAAATGCTTGCCGAGCAAGGTGGGGACGCTTGCGAGCAGACTGCGTTCGCGCGCGCTCAGAGCCTGTTCCATGACGGCATCGACGACGGCGAGGCGCGCCATGTCCGGCGATCTCGCCGCGAGCATCGATCTCAAACGCGTGCGCAGCGCGCCGATGTTGGATTCCATCGACTGTTGCAGCGACACGTAGCGCTGGCGAAAATCCGCGTAATCGGCCGGCGGATCATCGGGCGACGGCTTTACGTGCGCGCGATGCCTGCGGCGCGCGGCCGTTTCCTCGCGTGCGAACGCGCCGGCGAGCGAGGACCGCACGCGCGCGCACTCTTCCTCCACGTCGCGGGGCGCGGATCGCGCGCCGGACATGGCGGGCGGATCGGTCGCGAGCGCGGTGGACAGCGCGATCGCATCGGTCCAGCCGAGCCATTGACTCAGGCGGTCCGCGAGCGATTGAGCGGGTTCGTGAACTTCGAGATCGGCAAAATGTGCCAGCAGCCGAACGAGCGCCGGGCCGCTGAATGCCGTGCGTTTCAAGCCTTGCACAGTATCACCGGGGGCAAAAAGGACACTATTTTACCTGTGCGGGCGAAGTCGCTGCCCCGTTTCTTGTCGATTCGATGCAACGCGGCTGCGAACGCCGCGTCAGGGCGCCTTCGCGGGCATGAACGCGAACGGCTGCGTCGCGACGAAGCTGCCCGCCGTTTCGCCCGAGAAAACCTGGCCCGCGTCGATGGTCAGCTTCATCACCGGCGCGCCGGGATTCAGGTTGAGTTTTTTCAGCGAGACCCAGAACGTATCGGGCCGCGTCGCGGAATCGAAGTAATAGATCAGGTTCTGCTGGTCCGATACGGTGCGCCATATCGTCGATGAAAGATTGGGCTGCTCGGGCGTGCTGATGCCGAGCGGCACGCTCACCGAACGCATCACGCTCATCACGCTCGCCACCGCCTGAAACGCATACGACTTCTGCGGCACGCCCGCCATGTAGTTCGGATCGGCCTGCTTCGGAATCGCATCGAGCAGAAAGGATGCGCGCACGAAGCGGTCCGCCGCGCGGTTCGTGCCGGGCAGGAAACCCAGACCGCCGACGCTCTTCCAGTAAGTATCGATGGCAAGCTGTTCATCGTAGATCGGCGAGTTGGTCATCACCTTGTACTTCTTGCCCTGATGGATGAGAAGCTTGCCATTGATGTATTCGAAGATGGCCGAATCGCCGCGCGCATCCGACAGCGACAGATGAATCGTCAGCGGCTTGCCGTTGGGCAGCGGCGGCGCGATGATCTGGAACGGCTCACGCGAAAGCACATACACCGCCTGCCCGACGGTCGCGAAGTTATCGAGCGCATATTGCGCCCACAGGCTGATCGACATCGGATCGCGCTTCGGGTCCGGCTTGCCGTAATCGGTTTCCGCGAGATAGAGCGCATTGGCGACGAGCCCCCGTTCGTTCATGCCATCCACCGTGCCGATCTCATAGCCCGACACCACCACGCTGCCGTACTTCGATTTCCATTTGACCGATCGCGGCCCGGCGTTGCCATCGCGTTCGATGCCCGCGGGCATCACCCAGAGGTTGGAGCGCATGTCCTCGGACCAGTCCATCGTGCGGCCCGTTATCACGAGGCCTTTGTCGCCGACATAAAGTGCACGCGTGCACGCAAGCGCGAGCGATGTCGAGAGCAATGCCAGCGCGGCGAGGCACGCGATCTTTCGAGTCAGACGGGTCATGGCCGTGTTCCCTCTGTCGTTGGTCGAAGTGCGGGTCTCGTCCTTTCTTGGGCGGTGACAGGAATATCGGAATCCAGCGGCTTTGTAAAGGCGCACGCGACGCGACGGGCTGATCGCGAGCCTGCTTGACTACGAGCTTGAATTCACCTAAAGAAATTCAGTCCATTTCTCGTTCAAGAATTGATTTTCCGATCGTTGCGGATCACGCCGTATTCGGCGGCTATCAGTGTCGATGACGCTTATCGCGCTTCGCTTCATTGCGAAGGAAATCCCAGCGTCGTCGCTTTGGTGCGCAAGTCGGCGAAGCGGCCGCCCGGCGTCGGCGTCTGCGATGCGCCCTCCGCTGCTTTCGCCGTCTGCGATTTATCGACGGTGCCGATGCCCGTTCCGGTGGCCGGCGTGTTCGAACAAGCGAGGCCGAACGGCCCTTGCGCCACCGTGAGCGCCGGCGCGTCGGTGCGCGGCGCGTCGCTCAGGTCGAGCGCGTACGCCATGTTGAACGTGGTCGGATCGCTGCCGCGCGCGCCCAGCGGATCGAGCCCGAAGCGCCACGCGAGCAGTTGATGAATCGAGCTCGGATCGAACGGATAACGCGCCACATTGTTCGCGCGCACACGCGGCCCGAGCAGCATGCAGGGCACGCGAAAGCCGAGGCGGCCATCGTTGCCGAGTTTCTGTTCCGCCGACGACAGCGACCTGACCGGCGGCGCGACGTGCTCGAAGAACCCGCCCCACTCGTCATAGACGACGATCATGAGCGTCGTGCTCCAGTTCGGACTCGTGCGCAGCGCTTCGTAGATTTGCCCGAGCAGCGCCTGGCCATTGCGCACATCGGCATGCGGATGATCGTCGTTCGAAGTGCCGTTCGCCTCGCCGCCGAAGCTCGGATCGACCATGCAGAACGACGGCAGATTGCCCCCGGCCGCATCGGAAAGGAAGTCCGCAAAGAGCTTCGAGCGGCCTACATAGCGCGTTCCGTAGAGCGCCGTGAACGGCACGTCGTGGAAGTAGTACTTCGACGACACGTTCTTCGCGTCGAGCCGGTCCCAGATCGTCGATAGCGACGACGTGTCGAGCGTGTCGCTCAGACGGTCCGTCTCGCCGCTATGCAGATAGACGCGGTTCGGAAACGTATCGGCGAGAATGCCGCTCATGTAATAGTCGCAGACGGTGTATTGCGACACCGCCTGTCGATAGAAGTCGAGATCGCTGCCCGTGAAGTAACCGATCGGCAGCAGATCGCCGCGCGTCTTGTTCGTGTCGGACGTGAGCAGGAAGCCGTTCATCGCGCCGTTCGCGAGATGCGTGCGGCCCGCGTCGTATTCGTGATCGGGGTCCGCGAACTGGCAGCTCTGAAAACCGAAGGCCGCGTTGGCGGACAGCGAAAATGTCGGGTGCGCCTCGCCGAATGCATCGGTGAACTGCGTGCCCGCCTGCACGCCTTCGACGCCCGGCACCCAGCCGAGCATGTGATCGAAGGAGCGGTTCTCCATCGTCACGAGCACGATGTGATCGATGCCCGATGTCGCCGGCGCGGGCAACGCGGGACGCGGCAGGTTAGCGCGATCCGGCGGAATGTTGCCGATGGGGCTCGTCGGCGTGATGGTGCCGGAGTTGTCGTCGCTGCCACCGCCGCCGCACGCGGACAGCATGGCTGTGCCGGCGAGCGCGGCGAGCAGGCGGCGGCGTACCGCGTCGGGTTGGTTCGAGGGTTTCTGAGCCATGACGGCGCACCATGTGAGTGTTTTTATCGAACGCCGTTCGTTTGCAAACCCGGTTGCGCATCGGGACATCGAACGCGAACGGCTTGTGGGTGCCGGGGTTTAGCACATGGCGTTCCCGGCGCCCTCACTCACATGGCCGCGCCGTTACGGTTTTTCGACTACCGAGTGGCTCGCGCCGTTCGCGACGGGCGCGTCGAGCGAATACGCATCGACGCCATCGATGCAGCCGAGGTTCACGCGCCAGTGGTCGGGATTCGAGCGCGTCTGATGGAATGTATAAATTCCACAGTGCTTGCAGAAGAAGTGCCTGGCGACTTGCGTGTTGAACTGATAGAGCGCGAGTTCGCTTTCGCCTGAAAGGATGCGCAGCTTGTCCCTGGTGAACGGCGGCGACATCACCGCGCCGCGCCGCCGGCAAAAGCTGCAGTTGCAGCGCACGGCCGGCTCGGGCGGCGTCTGAACTTCGAAGGTCACCGCGCCGCAATGGCACGCGCCTTTGAGGGTCGTCGGGGTCATCGTGGGTGTGTCTCCCTTACGGTTTCTGTTCAGGCCGCGTCCTCCACGTACTGCGCGAGTCCGCGTCCGAACGACCAGTCCTCGCGTCGATTCGGCGCGAGCACGATCAGCACGTCCTCGGGGCGCAAGCCGGGCGATGTCGCGAGCTTCGTGGCCAGCGCCTTGTAGAACGCCTTCTTGGTCGCCGTGTCGCGCCAGTCGCTCGCGGTGATGTGGATGAACACGAGGTCGTCGCTGCGTTCGACGCCGAGATATCCGGGATCGTAGATGAAGTCGTCGCGGTCGTGTTCCTGAATCAACTGGAAGCGGTCGTCGGCGGGCACCTTGAACGCTTCGACGAGCGCTTCGTGGACACTGTTCGAGATCGCGCGGATGTGGTCGCGCGGCTTGCCTTTCACGAGCGAGATTCTGACGAGCGGCATGAGGGTTCTCCTTTCGGATCGAAAGTGATGAATAATGCATTCACTCTACGCCGCACTATGAATGCTGAAAATTCAATAGTTCTGCACCGACCGTTCGGGGAAACCGGATCATCGCGCCCGCAAGGCGTCGACGATGTTCATCCGCGAAGCCCGCATTGCCGGCAGAAAGCCGCCGACCAGTCCCATCACGAGCGAGAACCCGAGCGTCTTCGCGATGACCGAAGGCGTAAGGATGAATCGAAACGACAAATCCGCGAAGGTCTGGAAATTGGTCGTCGAGAACGAAGCGAACTGCATCAGCGCCGCGCAGCAGAGTCCCGCGACACCGCCGACGAACCCGAGCAGCAACGCTTCGAGCAGAAACGCGCCGAGCACATCGAAGCGCTTGAACCCGAGCGCCCGCAACGTGCCGATCTCCGCGACGCGATTCGCCACCGACGCGTACATCGTGATCATCGCGCCGATCATCGCAGCGATGGAAAAGATGATTGACAGCGTGAAGCCGAGAATATTGATGAACGTCGATAGCGCCTTCGACTGATCGCCGTAGAAAATCCGCTCGCGCTTCGCTTCGTCGGCGAGACGCGGGTCCACGTCGATATCGGCTCTGAAGCGCTCGAACGCGTCGCTGCGCGCGAGCCGCACGACCATCGACGAAAAGCTTGTGCGCCGGAACGATTGCATCAACTGATCGACATCGCCCCAGATTTCCGAATCGAAGCCGCTGCCGCCCGCATCGAAATGACCTACGACAGTCCAGTCGCGCTGCGCGAAACGCAGATGATCGCCGATACGCGTGCCGCCGAATCCCTTCGCGATGCTGCTCCCGACGACGATCTCCGACGACCCGCGCCTGAACATGCGGCCCGCCGTGAGCTGCACTTGCGGACGCAGTTGCACGCCCATCGGCGAGACGCCGCGAATCACGACGTTCGCGGGCGTGTTCGTGCCGAGCTTGGTGAGCGAGATCAGCACGACGGTTTCCTTCGATGCGAGCGGCGCGCCCTCGCCATTCATCGCGACCGAAGGATGCATCTCCATCACGTTCGCCTGATTGCGGTCGATCGCGCTCTGTATCTCCGTCTCCGCGCCCTTGCGGATCACGACGACGTTGTCCGCTTCGCCGGTCGAGACGAGCGTCTTCTTGAGGCCCGCGTCGAGCATCAGCACGGTCGCGAACACGAACACGACGAGCGCGAGGCCGCCCGCGGTCAGCATCGTCGTGAGACGGCGCGCCCAGAGATTGCGTGCGACGTAGGAAACGGGAATGGCCATCGCGCGTCCTCAGCCGATCGCCCGCAGGCCTTCGACGATGCGCACGCGGCTCGCCTGCACCGCCGGCACGATCGCCGCCGCCATCGCCACCACGAACGCGCACGCGGCCTGCAACAGCATGGTCTCGTGCGACACCATGAAGACCGGGAACACGCCGCCCGTCGCGTGCTTGAAGACTTCAGCCATCGGCGGCGTCGCCAGAATGCCGATGCCGCCGCCGATCGTGCAGATCGCCATCGATTCGCCGAACACGAGCATCGAGAGAAAGCCGGGGCCGAAGCCGAGCGCCTTCAGCGTCGCGTATTCGGTGGTGCGCTCGCGCGCGCTCATCGCCATGGCGTTCGCCATCACGGCCATGATGATGAGGATGACCACGTAGGACACGACGCGTATCGCCGCGATGATCTGATTGGACATCGCGACGAAGCCGAGCTGAAACGCCTGCTCTGTTTCGGTGAGGGTTTCGGCGAGCGAGTTCTTGAAGACGTTGTCGATGTTGCGCGAGACGACGGCGGCATCGTCCGGGTCCTTGATGCCGACCACATACACGCCGACCTGATCGACGGTGCGTTTGGTCGTCTTGCGGATCGTCTCGTTCAGATAGTCGTAGTGAAAGATGAGTTGCCGCGTGATGGTCGATTCATCGCGCCCTTCCATGATGCCGCGCACGACGAAGTCCCACGTGCCCGGATAGATCGTGCCCTTGAGCGGAATGACGTCGCCGACCTTGAAGCCGTATTGATCCGCGAGTTGCCGGCCGATGAGCGCGCCCTTGCGATCGCGCTGATAATCGGCGCGTTGCTGGTCCGGCACGATGAACTCGGGATAGAGATCGAGATAATTGTCCGACACGGCGAACTGCGCGAAGAAGTTCTTCGGATCGCGATAGACGCCGCCGAACCAGTTCGAGCGCGCGACGAGCGTCACGCCATCGACGCCGCGGATGCGGTTCTCGTAGGCGAGCGGCAACGGGAACACGAGCGAGATCGCATTGCGCGTGACGAGCCGCGCGTTCGACGCCGCCGCCGCGCCCGCATACCAGGCATCGACGACCGTATGCAGCAGGCCGTAGGCGAGCACCGCGATCGTGAGGCCGAGCACCGTCAGCGTGGTGCGCAGCTTGTGCCGCAGCGCGTTGCGCAGGATCAGCTTGAGCACGAACATGATGGTTCAGGGCCTGGTTCCATCGATCAGCTCGCCTTTCTCCAGATGCACGAGCGCCTTCGCCGCGCCCGCCGCGTGCGCATCGTGCGTCACCATGATAATGGTCTTGCCGAGCTTGTCGTTCAGGCGTTGCAGCATCGTGAGGACATCGGCGGCGGAGTTGCGGTCGAGGTCGCCGGTCGGCTCGTCGGCGACGATCAGCTTCGGGTCCGTGATCAGCGCCCGCGCAATCGCGACGCGTTGCTGCTGCCCGCCCGACAGTTCCGACGGATAGTGGCTCATGCGGTCCGCCATGTTGACCATGTCGAGCACCATCGCGACGCGCTCGCGCCGTTCGTGGCGCGTGAGGCGCGTCAGCATCAGCGGCAATTCGACATTCTCGAATGCGGACAGCACCGGCATCAGGTTATAGAACTGGAAGATGAAGCCGACATTCGCCGCGCGCCAGTTGGCGAGCGCGGCTTCGGGCAGGCGCGTGATATCGAGTCCGCCGACGAGTAGCTCGCCGCTGTCGGGCCTGTCGATGCCCGCGATCAGATTGAGCAGCGTGCTCTTGCCCGAACCCGACGGGCCCATCAGCGCGACGAAATTTCCTTCCGCGATGGATAACGTGATGTCGGTCAGCACAGGCACCGTCTGCACGCCGCGCCGATACGACTTGGCGACGTGGCTGATCTGAACGAGAGGCGTCGTGCTCACGCTATTTCTTCGCCAGCGTGACTTTCGCGCCGTCCTTGATCTTGTCGCCGGGCGCGAGCACGAGCACGTCGCCGGGCTTCACGCCCTGCACGGCCAGCAGATCGCCGATGCGCTCGCCCGTCGTCACGGGCACTTCGCGCGCGGTGTCGTGCTCGACGGCGTAGACCACCTTTTTGCCGTCGCGCGTGACAACGGCCGTTGGCTGTACCGCGACGACCGCCTTCTTCTCTTCGGGCGGCACGGGCTTCGACAGGAATGCGACCTTCGCGGACATCTCGGGCAGCACGCGCGCGTCGCGATCGACGAAACGCACTTTCACGAGCACGGTGGCCTTGGAGCGATCGACCGTCGGCACGATGCGCGACACGCGGCCCGCGAAGCGCACGTCGGGCAGCGCGTCGAGCTGGATCTCGCACGGCTGTTCGACGGCGATGCGCGAGATGTTCGACTCGGCGACATCGGCTTCGACTTCGAGCGTCTTCATGTCGGCGATGGTGACGACCGCGCCCTTGCTGTCCGACGCCGACGAAAACGGCGTGATGTTGTCGCCGACGTTCGCGTGTTTCTCCAGCACGACGCCGTCGAAGGGCGCGCGGATCACGGTCTGATCGACGGCCACTTGCGCGGCCTGCGCGTTGGCTTGCGCCGACGCGATCGCGGCTTCGTCGCTGTTGATGGACGCGTTGGCCTTGTCGAAGCGGGCGAGCGCGGCGTCGTACTGCGTCGCCGGAATCGCGCCTTGCGGGGCGAGAATCTTGTAGCGCCTGAGATCCACTTCCGCGTTCTTCAGCTCGGCGCGCTGAAGCTCCAGGTTGGCTCGCGCGACCTTGACCTGCGCCTGCGCCTGCAAAAGCGACGCGGCCACGTCATTGCTTTCGAGCCGCGCGATGATCTGGCCTTCCTTCACCGGCGTGCCCTCCAGCACGCCGAGCCATTCGACGCGCCCCTGACCCTTCGACGCCACCGCCGCCTTGCGCTGCGGCACGACATAGCCGGTAGCGTTCAGAAGCGTATAGCTCTGCGACGGATACACGGACGTGACAGTGGCGGTCTCGACGGCCTGCGGGCCAGCGAGACGAAACGCCACGGCGATGAGCGCAACGAGGATCGCCGCGATGACCACATAGCGAAGCCAGTTGCGCCGGCGTCGCGGCATCGCGGCGGACGGTCCCCGGTCGATTTTGAGTTTTTCTAGGTCGTGTTCAGCCAATTTATGGACGTGCGCCGCCGGATGGTCGGTCCTGCGGATCGGGATGCAGTGGAGGGATGGTCAGTATAGCGCCGACGCTTGCTGCGCTTACGAAGTCTTTACTTGACTATCGACACCCTCTCACGCGACGACACATCGCGTCCTTATTGGCTGCCGAAGCGCTTTTCGACATCCACCGCTTTATCGAGCCCGACGAAGCGGTTGTACTCGTCGAACGGCGTCAGACGATCGGCGATGGCATCCGTCGAACCTTCGCGCATGAACACGTCGAGCATGTCCTTCACCGCCTTGTGCATCGCGAGCATCGGCTCGATGGGGCTCAACGTGTAATCGAAGCCCATCTCGTAGGCCTCTTTCATCGACACGTAAGGGCTCTTTCCGGTTCGTGCCTGATTGAAGAGAATCGGCTTGCCGAGCGGCTTCAAACGGCGCGTGAGTTCACGCATATGTTCGATGCTTTCGGGCGCGTCGGCATAGAGCCCGTCGGCGCCCGCTTGTGCATACGCTTCGAGTCGCGCGATGGCGTCCTCGATGCCCGTGACCGCGATCGCATCCGTGCGCGCCACGATAAAGAAATCCGGATCGCGCCGAGCTTCGATCATCGCACGCAGTTTGAGCACCATCTCTTCCTTCGACACGAGCTGTTTGCCCGCATAGTGCCCGCACTTCTTCGGCAGCGCCTGATCTTCCAGATGCAGCACCGATGCGCCCGCTTCTTCCCAGAGACGCATCGTGCGCTGCACGTCGAGGATGCCGCCGTAGCCCGTGTCGGCATCCGCGAAGATCGGCACCGAGGTCACGCGGCATATGCGGCGAATATGCTCGAACATCTCCGTCTGCGACAGCACGCCGACATCGGGCTGTCCGGCGACGACCCCCGACGCGACGAAGCCCGATACATAGATGGACTTCGCGCCGGCCTGCTCGGCGAGCATCGCGGTGATGGCGTCGTGCGCGCCCATGCAAACGAATGGACCTTCCTTGAACAACTCGCGAAAGCGTGCGGAACGGGTCAAGATGAGTCTCCGGAAGTCAGGCAAG